>OCAV01000014.1_pt1 | contig 174936 bp, 154 predicted proteins | sample 1538331 | NCBI WGS metagenome assembly OCAV01 (sample SAMEA2580297, study PRJEB22360) | human gut metagenome | biome: human gut; feature: human-associated habitat; material: faeces | place: Denmark | collected 2008/2010
TCCGTGTTGCTGCTGAACTACCTGAGGCTGTAAAAGCGGCCTTAGAAACAATAAGCACGAATGATTGCAAAGGGTGGTTCCACGCATCTGGAATTTGCGTTAATTAAGAGAATAGCTATAATCAACAGTCAAAGATGAGATTATAACATAAATCGAACAGGGAAGAAATACATAATTTCTTAATATTTTCAGTCGGGATTTGCAAAATGCAGTAAAATAGAGTATAATGCGAACGAGTTCATACGGAAAAAACAAAAAACCTGAAAAACAAAAACCCCAAGGAGTTAAAAAAAGTGTCAGATATGAAATGGCTCCGTTTTATACGGAAATTGAAACCTTACAACATACAGAAGGGACTGCGTTACCTGAAACATTATGGGCCAAAGGAATTCCTGATCCGTCTTTCGGAGCGGATGGAGCCGGAGGAGGTTCCGTACGGACCGTGGCGGGAGCAGTACTGCGCAAAAGAGGAGGACCTGGCGCGTCAGAAAAATCATAAATTTTCTTATTGTCCGAAGATCAGCGTTGTTGTTCCGGCTTACCGTACGCCGGAAATTTTTCTGCGTCAGATGATCGAATCCCTGGAAAAACAGAGTTATGAAAACTGGGAACTGGTGATCGGAAATGCCAGCCCGGAGGATGAGACGATGGCGCGCATCCTGAAAGAGTATACCGGAAAAGATCCGCGCGTAAAGAACGTTCCGATTCCGGAAAATATCGGCATTGCAGAGAATACAAATGCAGCGCTTGCCGCAGCAGCGGGAAATTTCGTCGGTTTTATGGATCACGACGATCTGCTTGCGCCGGATGCACTCTTTGAAATTGCCATCCGTCTGGAAAAAGATCCGTCCATCGATGCTTTTTATACCGATGAGGACAAGGTACGGACCGATCTGTCCGAGTATTTCCAGCCGCATTTCAAACCGGATTTCAATCTGGATCTGCTGCGGTCAAACAATTATATCTGCCATTTCTTCGTTGTACGGCGGGAGATTGCGGAGAAAACCGGCGGCCTTCGTCCGGAATACAATGGGGCGCAGGATTATGATTATATCTTCCGCTGCACGGAAATGGCGGGAAAAATTGTACACATTCCGAGAGTTTTATATCACTGGAGGGTCCACAGCGCTTCCACCGCAGACAATCCGGCAAGCAAGCTGTACGCGTATGAGGCCGGAAAAAAGGCAATTGAGGGAAACCTTGCGCGCTGCGGCGAAGAGGGAACCATCACACTGCGTTCGGATTATGGCTTCTACGATGTAGATTATAAACTGCGGGGAACGCCTCTGGTTTCGATTCTGATCCCGAACAAGGATCAGGCCGATACGTTACGCACTTGTCTGGAATCCATTAAGAAGAAGTGCATGTATCCATCCTATGAGATTCTGATTATTGAGAACAACAGCACTGAGGAAGCAACGTTTTCCTATTACAAAGAACTCGAAGCACAGGGCATCCGTGTCCTGAAGTATCCAAAACAGGGCTTTAACTATTCTGCGATCAATAATTTCGGCGTCAAAGAGGCAAAGGGAGAGTATCTCCTGTTTCTCAATAACGATATGGAAATCATCACACCCGATTTTATGGAAAAAATGGTGTCCAATCTGCAAAGACCGCAGATCGGGGCGGTCGGCGCGAAGCTGTATTACCCGGACAACACGGTGCAGCATGCGGGTATCATCATCGGTATCGGCGGCATTGCGGGCCACGCCTTTTTAGGACTGGCGCGCGGAAGAAGCGGCTACCTGCATAAGGCATCGCTCCAGATGAATGTGAGTGCGGTGACAGCAGCGTGCATGATGATGAGAAAAGAGGTCTTTGAGGAGGTCGGCGGCTTTGAAGAAGAACTGTCCGTCGCTTTCAATGATGTTGATCTGTGCCTGCGCATTGGAAAAGCAGGTTATAAAATCGTATACAATCCGCACGTGGAGTTGTACCATTATGAATCGAAATCCAGGGGAGCAGAGGATGACGAGAAGAAGGTGCGCCGCTTCCAGTCGGAAATCGAATTTATGCGCAGCCGCTGGATTGGGCTGTTAAAGGCAGGAGATCCCTGCTACAATCCAAATTTAACGCTGGCATCGTGGAACTATGGACTGCGTGCCGACGGCAGGGGAGTAAAACCATGGATAAAGTAGCAGTTGTAATACCAAATTATAATGGATACCGGTATCTGGAGACGTGCTTTGCAGCGCTTGCAAAGCAGACCTTTACGGAATTTACCACATATTTCGTGGACAATGGTTCACAGGATGAGAGCTGTGCGTTTCTGCGGGAACACTACCCGGAGACGAAAATCATCCAGCTCGATGATAACTATGGCTTCAGCCGTGCGGTCAACGAAGGCATCCGCCGGTCGAAGGAGCCGTATGTGATCCTTTTAAACAACGACACCGAAGTGTTCCCGGACTTTGTCGAGCGCCTTTATGAGGGAATCTGTAAAAGAAAGAATGCGTTTGCATGCAGCGCAAAGCTGATTTCCTATCAGGAGCGTGATAAAATCGACGATGCGGGAAATTACTATAATATGCTGGGATGGGCATTCGCAAGAGGAAAAGGAAAACCGGTCAGTGAATTTGAAACGTCCGACCGGATTTTTGCGGCCTGCGCCGGAGCAGCGATCTACCGCCGGGAATTTCTGGAAAAGACCGGACTTTTTGACGAAGAACATTTCGCTTATCTGGAAGATACCGACATCGGCTATCGTGCGCGGCTTTTGGGCTACGAGAACTGGTATGAGCCGTCCGCGAAGGTTTACCACGTCGGAAGCGGAACGAGCGGCTCCCGGTATAACCTCTTTAAAATCCGTTATTCTTCCAGGAACAATATTTATCTGATCTATAAAAATATGCCGGTTTTACAGATTTTGCTTAACCTGCCGGTCTTTATCCTCGGTTTTTCGGCAAAACTGGTCTTTTTTGCATCGAAGGGATACGGAAAAGAATATCTGGCAGGAATCAAGAATGGTTTTTTCATCTGCCGGAAGCCGGAAAACAGAGCAAAAAAGATCCGTTTCGAGTGGAAGCGCCTCGGTACGTATTTTGTCATCGAATGGGAGCTTTTTATCAATGTGTTCCGGAGATTTCTGGAGAGGGCATAAGGATTCTTTCAAAAGATTACGAAAAAGTTAAAAAGTTTACGGAAATAAGAAGAATGTTAGAAAAATATGATTGCTCTTTTTTGGAACTTATTGTATAGTTAGGGGTAGGGAATTTTTAAATCCCGAAAAAAACAGATAAGGTGAACGAATTTGATCAACGATAATCAGAAATATTTTGACCGGATGCACGTTCTGATCGATGCCCTGGTGCTCGCACTTTCCTATGTACTGTCCTGGTACTGCTATGTGCGGCTGGGCGTTATGAATAATCATCCGGAGAGGGGAATTCTGCCGCCGGCGACGTATATGATGGCACTGCTCTATATCGTGCCCGGCTATCTGCTGCTTTACTATGCATTCAATCTCTATGCATCCAAGCGTTTTCAGGGAAGACGTCTGGAATTTGCCAATATCTTAAAAGCGAATACGGTTGGATTTCTGGTCTGGCTGGCCAGCCTTTACATGGTGCGCCAGGTTCACTTTTCCCGTGGTATGCTCTGCATCTTCTTTGTGCTGAATGTGACACTGGAAACGATCGTAAGAAATCTGATCCACTATATCTTAAGCAATATGTGGAAACACGGTCGCAACCAGAAGCAGATTCTGATGGTCGGCTACAGCCGTGCGACCGAGGAATACATTGACCGGATCATTGCAAACCCGGAGTGGGGCTATCTCGTCCGCGGAATCCTCGATGACCATGTCAAAGCGGGAACGATGTACCGCGGTATCAAGGTTCTTGGAAGAATCAACAATCTTTCAGTCATTCTGCCGGAAAACAAACTGGATGAAATTGCCATTACCCTTGGCCTGAACGAATACTTCCGCCTGGAGGAGATCGTTGCCATGTGTGAAAAATCCGGCGTACATACCCAGTTTGTGCCGGATTACCACAACATCATTCCGACAAAGCCGTACACAGAAGACCTGCAGGGACTTCCTGTCGTCAATATCCGCTATGTGCCGCTTTCCAACACGTTCAACGCGATGCTGAAACGGATTGTGGATATTTTCGGCGCGCTCGTGGCGATCATTCTGTTCTCACCGGTGATGCTGTTTTCCTGCATCATGATCAAGCTGACCTCACCGGGTCCGCTGATCTACCGTCAGACACGCGTCGGACTGCACAACAAACCGTTTGAAATGTACAAGTTCCGTTCGATGGAAGTTCAGACGGAGGAGAAAGAAAAGAAGGCATGGACCGTGAAGAATGACCCGCGTGTGACGGGATTTGGAAAATTCATGCGCCATACCAGCATTGATGAGCTTCCACAGCTCTTTAACATCTTAAAAGGAGATATGAGCCTGGTCGGACCGCGGCCGGAGCGACCTTTCTTTGTGGAAAAATTCCGGGAGGAGATCCCGCGTTATATGGTAAAACATCAGGTGCGTCCCGGTCTTACGGGATGGGCGCAGGTGAATGGATACCGGGGGGATACTTCTATCCGCAAGCGTATTGACTGTGATCTGTATTATATTGAAAACTGGACGCTGGGACTTGATTTTAAAATTCTGTTCCTGACCTTTTTCAAAGGATTTGTGAATAAAAACGCTTACTAAAAGATAAGGGGAAAAGAGATGTCGAAGAAGAATTACAAAAAGAGCAGAAAATACAAAAAAATGCGCCGCAGAAAAATAATTTTCGGAATTGAAATCACCGTTCTGCTGATTCTTTCCGGAATTCTGTTCGTCTACGCATGGATCAACCGTTCGATGGATAAGATGAATCAGGATACGCTGGACAGCTCCCAGATTCAGATCAACAGTGAAGTAAAGGCAAATACCGATCTCTCACAGATGTCCGGTACACAGGTCATCGCGCTGGTCGGCGTGGATGCCAGAGGTGTGGAAGGCTCCGAGCTGGCAGAAAGCATGAACAGTGACACGATTATTCTCTGTTGTATTGATCATGACAAGCAGGAAATCCGTATGGTGTCGATTATGCGTGACACCTGGATGAATATGGCGAAATATACCGATGAATATTATGAGTTTGACAAAGCCAATTCCGCATACAACCGCGGCGGCCCGGAGAGTATGCTCTCCATGCTGAATACAAACCTTGACTTTGCACTGACCGATTACGTTACCGTAAACTTCAAGGCACTCGCCGATGCGATTGATGTCCTGGGCGGTCTCGACATCGAGATGACAAATGCAGAGTGTGTTCATGCAAACAACTACAACAGAGAGGTATCGGAAGCACAGGGCGTAGAGTATGAAGCTATTCCGTATGATGAGGACCTTGGGGATGATTACAGCGAAGTACGTCATGTCAGCGGTGCGCTTGCTACCTCCTATGCGCGGATCCGTTATGGCGGCGGTGATGATGCAAAACGTACCAGCCGTCAGCGAATTGTTATCAATCTTATGGTACAGAAGCTGAAACAGAATCCGACCAAGATTCCGGAAATTCTGGACAAGGTGATGGGAAATGTCAGCACCAGTCTTACCAAGAATGAAATCCTGGAACTTGGTATGCATGCGGTAACGTATACGATGGGAACCTCCTATGCCTATCCGTTCCAGCTCTGCTATGGTGAAAATGTAGTGAATGCCCTTGGTGAGGATGTTGTAATTCCGGTTACGCTGGAGTTCAATGTAAGAGAGCTGCATGAATATCTGTATCCGGGTCTTTCGTATGAACCGTCTGCGGCTGTTACAGAGTACAGCGACTACATTGCAAGAAAGAGCGGTTACGATGAAGATATGATCGGCTATGTGCTGAACCAGGGGCCTGGTGCAGAGGCAGATTCGGTGATCGCAGGCGACTAAATACGAGGGAGAAAACCAGACATGAAATTCTATACCGTTGATGTTATGATACCAACGTATAAACCAGGGCAGGAGTTCGCAGAACTTCTGCCCCGCCTTTTGGAACAGACTTACCCGATCCGGTCGATCCGGGTTGTAAACACAGGGAAAAAGTTCTGGAACCCGGCGTGGGAGCAGTTATCGGATAAAATTATGGTAGAGCATATCCGGCCAAGCGAATTTGACCACGGCGGAACGAGAAGGGCGATGGCAGAAAGTTCGGATGCGGATCTTCTGCTTTTTATGACCCAGGATGCCATGCCGTACGACAATGCGTGCGTGGAACATCTGGTGGAAAAATTTTCACTGCCGCATGTGAAGGCGGCCTATGCGCGGCAGCTTCCGCGGGATGACTGCCGTACACTGGAACGGTTTACGAGAGGCTTTAACTATCCGGAGGAGAGTGATATCAAGGATGCCGGTGATCTGCCAAAACTTGGTGTTAAGACTTTTTTCTGCTCCAATGTCTGTGCAATGTATGACCGCAGGACATATGAAGAGCTGGGTGGATTTGTAGAAAGCACCTTGTTTAACGAAGATATGATCTATGCCGGGCATCTTGTGCAGGCGGGCTATGCGATTGCCTATGCGGCAGATGCGAAGGTGGTACATTCCCACAATTACGGTTGTCTGGCACAGTTTCACCGCAATTTCGACCTCGGTGTATCCCAGGCACAGCATCCGGAGATCTTTGATGCGTATCCGTCTGAGGGTGAGGGAATCCGTATGGTGAAAAAATCGGCATCCTACGTCTGCAAAATTCATAAGCCGTGGCTGCTCGTCACGTTATTCTTTCAAAGCGGATTCAAATATGTGGGATACTTCCTCGGAAAACGATACAAAAGCCTTCCGGACGGTGTGATCCGCTGGTGTACCTCAAACAAAACGTGGTGGGAATATCACGGAAAGATAAGAAAAAAACGAAATAGAAGATAAGTGAAAGTAAAAAACAAAAATAAAAAGATTTTGTAAGTAAATACGAAATGCTCCATAAGGTTGACAGAGAACGGAGCAGCGTGGTAAAAAAGTAAAGAACAAGAAATTAGAAGGCGGCATAACCTGAAAACAGAACAAGGGTGCCGCCTTTTGCTGTTAGGAGGAAAAAATCTATGTGTGGAATTGTTGGATATATTGGAACCTGCCAGGCTGCCCCGGTGCTGCTGGACGGATTGTCAAAGCTGGAGTACCGCGGATACGATTCGGCCGGAATTGCTGTATACGATGGAAACAAAATTCAGATGCAGAAAGCAATGGGCCGTCTGAAGGTGCTTGAGGAAATGACACAAAATGGAGCGACACTTCCGGGTACCGTAGGAATCGGACATACGAGATGGGCAACGCATGGGGCACCTTCCGATCTGAATGCACATCCGCATTTCAATAAAGACCACTCGATTGTCGTTGTACACAATGGAATTATTGAGAATTATCTGAAATTAAAGAAAAAACTGATGTCCAAAGGATATGAGTTCCTTTCGGAGACAGATACCGAGGTAATTGCCCATATGCTGGATTACTATTATAACGGCGATCCGCTTGCAACGATCACAAAGGTTATGCACCGCATGGAGGGATCGTATGCACTGGGTATCCTGTTCCGCGACCATCCGGATGAGGTGTATGCGGTCCGTAAAGACAGCCCGCTGATCGTTGGTACAAGTAAGAGCGGAAACCTGATTGCATCCGATGTTCCGGCTGTCCTGAAATATACAAGAGATGTCTATTTTCTGGAAAATGAGGAGATCGTGAAACTGACCCGCGATGGCCTTCACTTCTACAATATTGACGAGGAGGAGCTGGAGAAAGAGGCAACCCACATCGACTGGGATATGAATGCGGCAGAAAAAGGCGGCTATGAGCATTTCATGCTGAAAGAGATGCATGAGCAGCCAAAAGCCGTAAAAGATACCCTGACGCCGCGTATTAAGAACGGTGATGTTGTGATCGAAGAACTCGGTATGACCGATGAGGAGATCCGCGCGATCCGCAAAATCTTTATCGTTGCCTGCGGTTCCGCATACCACACCGGTGTAACCGCAAAATACATCTTCGAAAAGCTGGCAAGAATCCCGGTTGAGGTAGATCTGGCAAGCGAATTCCGCTACCGTGATCCGATTCTGCCGGAAAATACGCTCGTGGTCATCGTCAGCCAGTCGGGTGAGACGGCCGATACCCTCGCGGCTCTCCGCCTTGCAAAAGAAAAGGGCGTGCGTACCCTTGGCATCGTAAACGTAGTTGGAAGTTCGATTGCAAGAGAGGCAGACAATGTCATGTACACCTGGGCCGGTCCGGAGATCGCTGTTGCGACAACGAAAGCGTACAGCACACAGCTTATCGCGCAGTACCTTCTGGCGATGAAGTTTGGCAAAGTACGCGGAACCGTTTCACAGAATGACTTCGATGCGATGATTCAGAGCCTTGAGCGCCTGCCGGAGCAGATTTCCCTGCTGCTGTCCCACAAGGAGAACGTACAGCGTTTTGCCAACCGTTATCTTGCGGCAGAACACGTCTTTTTCATCGGACGCGGCATCGACTATGCAATCTCGATGGAGGGCTCCCTGAAGCTGAAAGAGATTTCCTACATCCATTCCGAGGCGTATGCAGCCGGTGAGCTGAAACACGGAACCATTTCCCTGATTGAGGACGGACGCCTTGTCGTAGCCGTGCTGACCCAGCCGGAGCTCTACAAGAAAACGATCAGCAATATTCAGGAAGTGAAGACACGAGGCGCGTTTGTCATGGCGGTAACGACCGTTGGCAATACAGAAGTGGAAAAAGTAGCCGACTACGTAGTTTACCTGCCGGAGACAAATCCGATTTTTGCAAACTCCCTGGCGATCATTCCGCTGCAGCTCTTTGGCTACTACGTATCGATCGGCAGAGGCCTCGATGTGGATAAACCGAGAAACTTGGCGAAATCGGTTACGGTAGAATAAAAACCGCAGCATAAAATTCCTCTTTTTTCAAAATTATCACAGTTTCAACACAATTCTAACGTACAATAGGCAGTAGAAAATGAAGAAAGAAATAAGAGCACTGTGTATTGGTGCCTGAGATAGAAAAGAGAAAGAGGGATCAGCCATGAGTGAAGAATTCAAAAAAGAAGAAATAAATGGTGAGGCAGCAGAGGAAACCAAAGCTGCAGAGCATACAGAAGAAGTAAAAGCAGAAACGACAGCAGAGCAGAGTGCAGCAGAGACGGAAAAACCGCAGGAAACCGCAGAAGCGCCGAAGGCGGAAGAAAAGAAAACGACAACCTACAGCTGGGTGAATCCGAAAATCAGCGGAAAAACCGGCGAGGAGAATAACAGCGCTTCCTACACCGGAGAACCGGACCCGTCGGAGGCAAAGGCAGAGCGGACATCTTCTGCAAAGACAGAACATTATCAGTACCAGTCACAGACACAGAGTGCTCCGAAGCAGGAAAAACCACAGTTTTCTGCCGTTCCGCAGCCGCAGGACCACAAAAAGAAAGCGAAAAAACCAATGTCAGCCGCAAAAAAATGGGGCATGACACTTGCCATGGCAGCGTGCTTCGGACTCGTGGCAGGCGGTGTTTTCATTGGGACTGCAGCAGTCGGTACGAAAGTGATCGGTACAGCAACAGAGCAGAAGCAGGAAGTTACAATTCCGACGACCACCACAACAACGGCAGCAGACAGCAGTGATACCTCCGATACCGTAAAAGCAACCGGCGAGATGTCCGTGAAAGATGTTGCATCGAGTGCGATGCCGTCTCTGGTAGCAATTTCTACGACAACGGTGGAAGAAGTTGAGACATTCTTCGGAACCACAAGCCAGGAAGTTCCTGCAAGCGGAACCGGAGTTATTGTCGGACAGAACGACGATGAGCTCCTGATTGCGACAAACAACCACGTTGTCAGCGGTGCGACGTCTCTTTCCGTCAGCTTTATCGACGATGAGACGGTAGAAGGCCAGATCAAAGGTACCGATGCGGACAATGACCTTGCTGTTGTTGCAGTAAAGCTTTCCGACATCAAGGACGAGACAAAGAGCCAGATCAAAATTGCCGTGATGGGAAATTCCGATGACCTTGAGGTCGGTGATCAGGTTGTGGCAATCGGAAATGCACTGGGAACCGGCCAGTCCCTGACGAGCGGATATATCAGTGCAAAAGACCGTACGATCTCCAGTCAGGATGAGAGTACCGGCGAGACGATTACTTCTGAGGGACTGCTCCAGACCGATGCAGCCATCAACCCTGGAAACAGCGGCGGCGCCCTTCTGAACATGAACGGTGAACTGATCGGCATTAACGAAGCAAAATACAGCTCCACACAGGTCGAGGGCATGGGCTTTGCAATCCCGATTTCGAAAGCGGAGCCGATTCTGCAGAACCTGATGAACCTGACAACAAGATACAAAGTCAGCGATGATGAGGCCGCTTATATCGGAATCAATATGGCGGATGTCAGCGCAGATGTTTCCCAGAACTACGGTATTCCGACCGGTGTCTGCATCATGAGCGTTGTGGACGGCAGCCCGGCAGCCGATGCGGGCTTCAAGAAAGGCGATGTTATCACCACGTTTGATGGAAGAAGCATCTCGAACGCCAAAGGCTTAAAAGAGACACTGACCTATTATGCGGCAGGCGAGACCGTAGATGTCACCGTACAGCGTGCGGACAACGGTGAGTACAAAGAAGTAACACTGACGCTGACCCTTGGCTCTGCAGCAGATATGCCGCAGACGAGCGGAAGCAGCAACGGAACCACAAACGATGGAACCGGAAGCTCCGATCAGAATGACCAGGGTATTCAGAATCCGTTTGGCAACAGATAAAAACTCGAAATAACTATTTCCTAAGAGAAAAAAGACGGACAGCACAGGAATATGAACGCCTGGCTGTCCGCCTTTTTCTGCATTTTTTGATATAATTTTTTGAATTTGTAAAATTCTTAAAAAAGTTGGTAATTTTTAAGAAAGTTTTTACTTGTGACCCTATGGCTTTTGGGCTATAATCAAGCTAGACCAAGCGATCTATTACAGAAAGGAATTTGAAAAATCATGTCAGAAGAGAAAGACAGAGTGGACGGTACCGCGGACGAAACGAAGGCGGAAACAAAAAGCTCTGACCATCATACAGAAGATACCTATGAAAAAGTCTGCTTCATGTGCCGCAGACCGGAGAGCAAAGCCGGAAAGATGATTACCCTTCCGGGAAACATCAATATCTGCCCGGACTGCATGCAGAAGAGCTTTGATACCATGAACCAGAACCCGGGCCAGATCAATGAGATGATGAATAATATGAACAACATGCCGAATATCGGCATGTTCGATCTCTCCGGGCTTTCCAACCAGATCCCGAACCGGCAGCGGGTAAAGAAAAAAGAAGAAAAGAAGAAAACAAAAGAATTTTCAATCAAGGACATTCCGCCGCCGCACCGGATCAAGGCGATGCTTGACGAATACGTCATCGGCCAGGACCGTGCAAAGAAAGTCATGTCGGTTGCCGTTTACAACCATTACAAACGTGTCTTTGCACCGCAGGACGGAAATATCGAGATCGAAAAATCCAACATGCTGATGATCGGACCGACCGGTTCCGGAAAAACGTATCTGGTGCAGACACTGGCACGCCTCTTAGATGTGCCGCTTGCCATCACGGACGCCACATCCCTTACCGAAGCGGGTTATATCGGTGATGATATTGAAAGCGTGGTATCTAAGCTTTTAGCGGCCGCAGACAACGATGTGGAGCGCGCGGAGCACGGTATCATCTTCATTGACGAGATCGACAAGATTGCGAAAAAGAAAAATACAAACCAGAGAGACGTCAGCGGAGAAGCCGTACAGCAGGGAATGCTGAAGCTCCTCGAGGGCAGCGACATCGAAGTTCCGGTGGGAGCCAACAGCAAAAATGCGATGGTTCCGCTCGAGACCGTCAATACCAGAAACATTCTCTTTATCTGCGGCGGTGCCTTCCCGGATCTGACGGACATCATCAAGGAGCGTCTGAACAAGACAGCTTCCATTGGCTTCCAGGCGGATCTGAAGGACAAGTATGATGGGGATAAGAACCTGCTGTCACAGGTGACCTTAGAAGACCTTCGGACTTTCGGTATGGTGCCGGAGTTCCTTGGCCGTCTGCCGATCGTATTTACGCTGGAGAGTCTCAATGAGGATATGCTGGTCGAGATCTTAAAAGAACCGAAAAATGCGATCCTGAAGCAGTATAAGAGACTGCTCGAACTCGACGAGGTGAAACTGGAATTTGATGATGATGCACTTCGCTCTATTGCAAGAAAAGCGCTGGAAAAAGATACCGGTGCGAGAGCACTCCGTTCGATCATCGAGGATTTCATGCTGGATATCATGTATGAGATTCCAAAGGACAGCAGCATCGGAGAGGTTATCATCACAAAAGACTATATTGAAAAGACGGGCGGGCCGACGATTCTCCTGCGCGGTCAGGAAGTTCCAAAGTTAGAGCAGAAATAAGGTAACTGGAAAACACAGCGGAGCAGACGTGAAACTGGCGTTTTCTTGAAATAAGAGATAAGAAAGAGAGGGTTTTAACTATGGCAGAGGATTTTTTTGGAAATTTAAGTAAAACACTGAAAAAAACAGTGGATACTGTGGGAAAGAAAACAGATGAATTCGTAGAAATTCAGAAGATCCGCACCCGTCAGCATGCGCTTGAGGATCAGATTGAGAAGAATTACCAGGATATCGGACAGATCATCTACAATCGCTATCTGAACGGCGAAGCATTCGACGAGAATCTTGCCGGCATCTGCAAAGATATCACCGATCTGGAAAAAGAGATTGCAGACTGCAGGGAAGACGTGGCAAACAAGAGAGGCCGCATCGTATGCCCGGCCTGCGGCGCAAGTGTTCCGAAAGATGCAGCTTTCTGCATGCGCTGCGGTGCTGCTATGCCGGAGAAGGAAGAAGAGCCGGAGGATGCCGAGTTTGTACACGTAGAACCGGAAGAAAAAGCAGAAGAAACCGAAGCAGCAGCGCCGGAAGAAGAGCCTGAAAAAGAAGCAGAGGTACCGGAAGAGGAATGATCTGGACCCTGCTGCCGGGAGCGGTTTTCCTTGCAGACGGATGCCTGAAAAAGAAGGCAGAAGAGGAGTTAAAGGAAAATGAGCAGATCCCGGTCTGCAAAGGACATATTGTCCTGCGGAAATATCATAATCGCGGCGTAGCGGGCGGCGGCTTCGCGGACAGCACGAAGAAGGTGGAAATTCTCACCTTCTTTTTGCTGTCCGGACTGTGGGCGCGTCTCGGAGCGCTGGCGGGCAGACGTAAGTGTAAGGCGAAGAAGCTTGGGCTTGCGCTTACGATTGGCGGCGGCATGTCGAACTGGTATGACCGGCATAAGAGAGGTTACGTGACCGACTATGTCAGCTTCCGGTTTGGACCGGAGAAGTTCCGCAGACTTGTGTTCAATGTTTCTGATTTCTGTATTTTCTTCGGAATTGCGCTGCTGACGGCAATTTCCTGCCGGGAGTCCAGGTGATGCAGGATCTCCCGAAAAGCCCTGCGGATGGCGGGCTTTTCGGGGCAAAAAAGAAAATTTGAAATTTTTTGAAAAAATTTGAAAAAAGCTGTTGACAGATTCGGAATCATCTGGTAATATATGTTTTGTTGAACGGCACATGAGAGCCGCAAGACAAGAAATGCAGGAGTGGCGGAATTGGCAGACGCGCAGGCTTCAGGTGCCTGTGGTCGCAAGATCGTGTGGGTTCAAGTCCCATCTCCTGCATTATTTTTTCGCTTTGCGTATCAAGAATTGGTCCGGTGGACCAATTCGGATTGCCCTGATGGGAAGTGTGAAAACTTCCCGGCAGGGTCTTTTTATTTCTGTGCGGAGAAGATGTGCAGACGGGGAAAGAAAAACAGACGAATCTCAGATAGTGTAAAATTGTTTAAAATTATCGCTATTATCCATATTTTTCATAAAATCAAAAAAATTAAAATTTTTTCAAAAAAAGTGTTGACTTTTCTTTAGAAAGCTGTTATTATCTATCTTGTCAAGCGGACAACCGCTAAGACAACTAAGAAATGCAGGAGTGGCGGAATTGGCAGACGCGCAGGCTTCAGGTGCCTGTGGTCGCAAGATCGTGTGGGTTCAAGTCCCATCTCCTGCATTATTTTTTCGCTTTGCGTATCAAGAATTGGTCCGGTGGACCAATTCGGATTGCCCTGATGGGAAGTGTGAAAACTTTCCGTCAGGGTATTTTTATTTTTCCAGAAAAGAAAATAATTCCGACAGGACATTTTATGCCCAATACACACTTCAAAAGTATTCCAGAAAAGAAATTTCCGTAATTCGACAAAAATAGTTGAAATGTTTCCCTGGTTGTGATAGAATCTGAAAGATTAAAGTATGAGATGCATATTTCATACAAACTCAAAACCGAACGAAAAAGAAAGGAAAACGGTGGAATGATGAAAGCTTTTCTAATCTTAGAAGACGGGCATGTCTTTACCGGAACCAGCATTGGTTCACAAAAAGAAGTGATCAGTGAAATCGTATTTAATACATCCATGACTGGATATCTCGAAGTGCTGACTGACCCATCCTATGCGGGACAGGCAGTATGTATGACGTATCCTCTTATTGGAAACTATGGAATTTGTTATGATGATCAGGAGTCCTTAAGACCCTGGCCGGATGGCTATATTGTAAGAGAATTATCCCGTCTCCCCAGCAACTTCCGTTGCCAGGACACCATTCAGAATTTCCTGAAAAAGTTCGATATTCCCGGAATCGCCGGAATCGATACTCGTGCTCTCACCAAAATTCTTCGTGAAAAAGGTACCATGAACGGTATGATCACGACCAACGAAAATTATCACCTCGATGAAATTATTCCAAAATTAAAAGCGTATAATACCGGAAAAGTTGTAGAAAAGGTAACCTGCTCTGAAAAATCAGTTTTAAAAGGAGAAGGCTTTAAAGTTGCACTTCTGGATCTTGGCGCAAAGAACAACATCGCACGTTCCTTAAATGAGCGCGGATGCGAAGTGACCATTTATCCGGCGCTTACTACAGCAGAAGAGATCCTCGCCGCAAATCCGGACGGAATCATGCTGTCCAACGGCCCTGGAGATCCGAAAGAGTGCGTATCCATTATCAAAGAGATTAAAAAACTGTACGATTCCAATGTACCGATCTTTGCAATCTGTCTTGGACATCAGCTGATGGCACTGGCTACCGGCGCAGATACCCACAAGATGAAATACGGCCACCGCGGCGGAAACCACCCGGTCAAGGACCTGGCAACCGGAAGAGTTTACATTTCTTCCCAGAACCACGGCTACGTCGTAGATACCGATACCCTGGATCCGAATGTGGCAGTTCCGGCCTTTGTGAACGTCAACGACGGCACCAACGAGGGACTCAAATACGTCGGCAAAAACATCTTTACCGTACAGTTCCATCCGGAGGCATGCCCTGGCCCGCAGGATTCCGGATACCTGTTTGATCGATTCCTTGAGATGATGGGAGGTAACAAATAATGCCAAAGAATCCGAATATTAAAAAAGTTCTGGTTATCGGTTCCGGTCCGATCGTCATCGGACAGGCAGCAGAGTTCGACTACGCAGGAACACAGGCGTGCCGTTCCCTGAAAGAAGAGGGAATGGAAGTTGTTCTTCTGAACTCCAACCCGGCAACCATCATGACCGACAAAGACATCGCAGACCGCGTTTACATCGAGCCGCTGACCGTAGAAGTGGTAGAGCAGCTCATCCAGAAGGAAAAACCGGACAGCGTTCTTCCGACTCTGGGAGGCCAGGCAGGACTGAACCTTGCGATGGAACTCGAAGAAAAAGGCTTCTTAAAAGAAAACAACGTACGCCTGATCGGTACCACAGCACAGACCATCAAAAAAGCAGAGGACCGTCAGGAATTCAAAGATACCATGGAAAAAATCGGCGAGCCGGTAGCGGCATCCCTGGTTGTCCATGATGTACAGGCTGGTATCGATTTCACCAACAAGATCGGTTATCCGGTTGTACTGCGTCCGGCTTACACCCTCGGCGGAAGCGGCGGCGGTATCGCTTACAACGAAGAAGAGCTGATCGAGATCCTCTCGAACGGACTCCGTCTTTCCCGTGTCGGCGAAGTACTCGTTGAAAGATGTATCGCCGGATGGAAAGAGATCGAGTACGAGGTAATGCGGGACAGCGTAGGAAACTGCATCACCGTCTGCAACATGGAGAACATCGACCCGGTCGGCGTTCACACCGGAGACAGTATTGTCGTAGCACCGTCCCAGACCCTGGGAGATAAAGAGTATCAGATGCTGCGTACTTCCGCACTCAACATCATCACCGAGCTCGGCATCACCGGCGGATGCAACGTACAGTATGCGTTGAATCCGGACAGCTTCGAGTACTGTGTTATCGAGGTAAATCCGCGTGTCAGCCGTTCTTCCGCACTGGCTTCCAAAGCGACCGGTTATCCGATTGCAAAGGTTGCTGCAAAGATCGCACTTGGCTACACTCTGGATGAGATCCCGAACGCCATTACCGGAAAAACCTACGCAAGCTTCGAGCCGATGCTGGATTACTGTGTTGTAAAAATCCCGCGTCTGCCGTTCGATAAGTTTATCAGTGCAAAACGTACCCTGACCACACAGATGAAGGCAACCGGTGAGGTTATGAGTATCTGCAACAACTTCGAGGGCGCGCTGATGAAAGCCATCCGTTCCCTGGAACAGCACGTAGATTCCCTGATGTCCTATGACTTCAGCCACCTGTCAAAAGACGAGCTGATCGAAGAGCTTCACATCGTAGACGATATGAGAATCTGGAGAATCGCAGAGGCGATCCGTCAGGGAATCTCCTACGACGAGATCCACGAGATCACCAAAATCGATGTATGGTTCATCGATAAGCTGGCTATCCTCGTTGAGATGGAGCAGGCATTACAGGCCAAAGAGCTGGATGAGGATCTGCTGCGCGAAGCAAAACGCCTTGAGTTCCCGGATTACCTGGTGGCAAAACTGGCAGGAAAGACCGAAGAAGAAGTAAAAGCGTTAAGAAAACAGTATGATATCACCGCAGCTTACAAGATGGTAGATACCTGTGCCGCTGAGTTCGCAGCAACCACACCGTATTACTATTCCGTATACGGCGGCGAAAACGAAGCTGTCGAGACAAACGACAGAAAGAAAGTCCTCGTCCTTGGTTCCGGCCCGATCCGTATCGGACAGGGTATCGAGTTTGACTTCTGCTCCGTACATTGTACCTGGGCATTCAAGAAAGAGGGCTATGAGACCATCATCATCAACAACAACCCGGAGACCGTCAGCACCGACTTCGATATCGCAGATAAACTGTATTTCGAGCCGCTGACACCGGAAGATGTAGAAAATATCGTCAACATCGAGCATCCGGACGGAGCCGTTGTACAGTTCGGCGGCCAGACTGCGATTAAGCTGACCGAAGCACTCCTGAAAATGGGTGTGCCGATCCTTGGAACATCTGCAGAGAACGTAGATGCCGCAGAGGACCGTGAGCTGTTCGATGAGATCCTGGAGCAGTGTGAAATCCCGCGTCCGAAGGGACACACCGTATTCACCGCAGAAGAGGCGAAAAAAGCAGCCAACGAGCTCGGCTATCCGGTACTCGTCCGCCCGTCCTACGTCCTTGGAGGACAGGGTATGCAGATCGCCATCAGCGATGAGGACGTCGATGAATTTATCGGCATCATCAACCGGATCGCACAGGAGCATCCGATCCTGGTTGATAAATATCTGCAGGGCAAGGAGATCGAGGTTGATGCAGTCTGCGACGGCACCGATATCCTGATTCCTGGTATCATGGAGCACATCGAGCGCGCCGGCGTTCACTCCGGAGACAGTATCTCCGTTTATCCGGCACAGAGCATCAGCCAGCATGCAAAAGACACCATCGTAGAGTATACGAAACGTCTGGCAAGATCCCTGCATGTCATCGGTATGATCAACATCCAGTTCATCGTATGCGGTGAGGATGTTTACGTCATCGAGGTCAACCCGCGTTCTTCTCGTACCGTGCCGTACATCAGCAAGGTAACCGGAATCCCGATCGTGCCGCTGGCAACGAAAGTCATCCTCGGCCACACGATCCGCGAGCTTGGCTACGAGCCGGGTCTGCAGAGAGAGGCAGATTACATTGCCATCAAGATGCCGGTATTCTCCTTCGAGAAGATCCGCGGCGCAGATATCGCCCTTGGACCGGAGATGAAATCCACCGGTGAGTGCCTTGGTATTGCAAAGACCTTCAACGAGGCTCTTTACAAAGCATTCCTCGGCGCCGGAATCAACCTGCCGAAATACAAAAACATGATCATCACCGTAAAGGATGAGGATAAAGAGGATATCGTTCCGATCGCACAGAGATTTCAGGCTCTCGGCTACAAGATCTATGCGACGAGAAATACCGCGAAAGCCCTGAACGAGAACGGCGTCAATGCGATCCGCACCAACAAGATCGAGCAGCCGTCCCCGAACCTGATGGACCTGATCCTCGGCCACAAGATCGACCTCGTCATCGATACTCCGTCCCAGGGTGTTGAGCACTCCAAAGACGGATTCGTCATCCGCCGGAACGCGATCGAGACAGGTGTCAACGTACTGACCTCTCTGGATACCGCAACCGCACTCGTAACCAGTCTGGAAAATACAGATGTGAAGAAGCTGACCCTGATCGATATCGCAACGATCGACAAGAGATAAGCATGATAGAAGCATAAAGCAAAGAAAAGCTCTCTGCTGCAGAAACAAAGCGGCAGAGAGCTTTTTTGGCCGAATGTGGGTTTGAATGGATTTTACAAAAAAGAAAACGTGACGCGCTTGTGTTTTTAGCATAAGTATGATAGATTTTTAATAGAATGCCAGAAAAGGGCATCCAATTCAAAAAGAGAAAGGTACATATCGTATGAACATCATTGAGTGGTTAAAGGTTATCCTGCTGGGTATCGTAGAGGGCATTACCGAGTGGCTTCCGATCAGCAGCACCGGCCACATGATTCTGGTAGATGAGTTTATTAAGCTGAATGTGACAGCTGATTTCAAGAATGTTTTTGAAGTTGTCATCCAGCTCGGTGCAATCCTTGCGGTTGTCGTCATCTATTTCTGGGATCTCTGGCCGTTTCATGGCAAAAGCAAAGCGAAAAGCAAGAGCTATTTTGCCAATCCAAGCGACAACAAGGTCTTTGCAGGTATTCAGAACTTTGTAGACAATTACTGTTATCTGGACAAAATTATCATGTGGTTCAAGATTGTCGTATCGTGTCTGCCGGCAGCCGTGATCGGACTGGCATTCAACGACTGGATCGAGGCCCATCTGATGAATTACGTGATCGTAGCACTGATGCTGATCATCTATGGTGTCCTCTTCATCATCATTGAGAATTACAACAAGACGAGAACACTGTCTGCAACAAAAATCAAAGAGATTACCTGGAAAAATGCGCTGTATATCGGTGTTTTCCAGCTCCTTTCCATCGTACCGGGAACTTCCCGTTCGGGAGCAACCATCATCGGCGGTATCCTGCTGGGATGCTCGAGAGAGCTGGCATCGGAGTACACGTTTTTCCTTGCCGTTCCGGTTATGTTCGGCGCGAGCCTTTTAAAACTGGTAAAACACGGCTTTGCCTTTACCGGTGTTGAGGTGGCGATCATGATCGTCGGCATGCTGGTGGCATTTGCGGTATCGATTTTTGCCATCAAATTCCTGATGCAGTACATCAAGAAGCACGATTTCAAAGCCTTCGGCTGGTACCGTATCGTACTCGGTGTGATTGTGCTGCTGTATTTCGTAATCAAAACCGTAATTTTGAAAGCATAAAATCGAACAATTCCGAAAATTTACCGGGAAAAATAGAAGAAGAAGTATCGTAAAATGAAAAAAATTGTGCGATACTTCTTTTTTTGCGCGAAAATTACAAAAAACCCTGTAAAAAGTAACCAAAAGCTGATATAATAGGACACAAGAGGGACGCAGAACCAGAAATTAAAAAAAATACCGAAAATTTGCCATATTTTTATTGACTAAAGATATTCTTATGGTAAAATGAATGTGTGCGCCCCGAGGATATCTTTATTTTCGGTGCAATCAGTATAGGGTGAACGTATCATCCAGGGCAATCTGGAAATACTTTACTATAACCTATCAAAATTACAAGTAGGAGGAAAAGTAACAATGGCAAAATGGGTTTACATGTTCACTGAAGGTAATGCAGACATGCGTAACCTTCTCGGTGGAAAAGGCGCAAACCTGGCTGAGATGACAAACCTGGGACTTCCTGTACCACAGGGATTCACGGTAACAACCGAGGCTTGTACACAGTACTATGAGGATGGCAGACAGATCAACGACGAGATCATGGGTCAGATCATGGAAGCAATCGATAAAATGGAAGGAATCACAGGAAAGAAATTCGGAGACGTTAAGAATCCGCTGCTCGTTTCTGTACGTTCCGGAGCAAGAGCTTCCATGCCAGGTATGATGGATACCATCCTGAACCTTGGTCTGAACGAAGAGGTTGTTGAAACTCTGTCACAGGCTTCCGGCAACCCACGTTGGGCTTGGGACTGCTACAGAAGATTCATTCAGATGTTCTCTGACGTAGTTATGGAAGTTGGTAAAAAATACTTCGAAGAGCTGATCGACAAGATGAAAGAGGAGAAAGGCGTAAAACAGGATGTAGATCTTGACGCAGATGACCTCAAAAAACTGGCTGAGCAGTTCAAAGCTGAGTACAAAGCTAAAATCGGTGAGGATTTCCCGACCGATCCTAAGGTACAGCTGATGGAGGCTGTAAAAGCCGTATTCCGTTCCTGGGACAACCCGAGAGCAAACGTTTATCGTCGTGACAACGACATCCCGTATTCCTGGGGTACCGCTGTTAACGTACAGATGATGGCATTCGGAAACATGGGAGATGACTGTGGTACAGGTGTTGCCTTCACCCGTGACCCTGCTACAGGAGAGAACGGACTGTTCGGTGAGTTCCTTACCAACGCACAGGGCGAGGACGTAGTTGCCGGTGTTCGTACACCTATGCACATTTCTGAGATGGAAGAGAAATTCCCGGAAGCTTTCAAACAGTTCAAAGATGTTTGCAAAACTCTGGAAACACACTACAGAGATATGCAGGACATGGAGTTCACTGTAGAGCACGGTAAACTGTACATGCTGCAGACACGTAACGGTAAGAGAACAGCAAAAGCTGCTCTGAAAATCGCTTGCGACCTTGTAGATGAGGGAATGAGAACAGAGGAAGAGGCAGTTGCAATGATCGATCCTCGTAACCTTGACTCTCTGCTTCATCCGCAGTTCGATGCAAAAGCACTGAAAGAGGCTACTCCAATGGCAAAAGCACTGGGAGCATCTCCGGGAGCTGCTTGCGGTAAAATCGTCTTCACAGCTGATGACGCTGTTGCATGGGCTGAAAGAGGAGAAAAAGTTGTTCTGGTTCGTCTTGAGACATCCCCAGAAGATATCACAGGTATGAAATCTGCACAGGGTATCCTGACTGTTCGTGGTGGTATGACTTCCCACGCAGCCGTAGTTGCCCGTGGTATGGGAACCTGCTGTGTATCCGGTTGCGGTGATATCGTAATGGACGAGGCAAACAAGAAATTCACACTGGCTGGCAAAGAGTTCCACGAGGGAGACTGCATCTCTCTGGATGGTTCTACAGGATGCATCTATGACGGACTGATCCCGACCGTAGACGCTACCATCGCTGGCGAGTTCGGAAGAATCATGGGCTGGGCAGATAAATACAGAACCATGAAAGTTCGTACAAACGCTGATACTCCGGCAGACGCTAAAAAAGCTCGTGAGCTTGGCGCAGAAGGTATTGGTCTTTGCCGTACAGAGCATATGTTCTTCGAAGGCAACAGAATTGATGCATTCCGTGAGATGATCTGCGCTGAGACCGTAGAAGAGAGAGAAGCAGCACTTGCTAAGATCCTTCCGGAGCAGCAGGGAGACTTCGAGAAGCTGTATGAAGCTCTGGAAGGCAACCCGGTTACCATCCGTTTCCTGGATCCGCCGCTTCATGAGTTCGTTCCGACTGAGGAAGAGGACATCAAGAAACTGGCTGATGCTCAGGGCAAAACTGTTGAGCAGATCAAAGCAATCATCGCTGGTCTGCATGAGTTCAACCCGATGATGGGTCATCGTGGATGCCGTCTTGCTGTAACTTATCCGGAAATCGCTAAGATGCAGACAAGCGCAGTAATCCGCGCAGCCATCAACGTTAAGAAAGCTCATCCGGATTGGAATGTTAAACCGGAAATCATGATCCCGCTTGTTGGCGATATCAAAGAGCTGAAATACGTTAAGAAATTCGTAGTAGAGACCGCTGACGCTGAAATCGCAGCTGCAGGCAGCGACCTTGAATACGAAGTTGGTACCATGATCGAGATCCCGAGAGCAGCTCTGACTGCAGATGAGATCGCAAAAGAGGCAGACTTCTTCTGCTTTGGAACCAACGACCTTACTCAGATGACTTACGGATTCTCCCGTGACGATGCTGGTAAATTCCTGAACGCTTACTATGACGCTAAGATCTTCGAGAACGATCCATTCGCAAAACTCGATCAGGACGGCGTTGGCAAGCTGATGAAGATGGCTATCGATCTTGGAAGACCGGTTAACTCTTCTCTGCACGTAGGTATCTGCGGTGAGCACGGTGGAGATCCGAGCTCCGTAGAGTTCTGCAACAAACTGGGTCTGGACTATGTTTCCTGCTCACCGTTCCGTGTGCCGATCGCCCGTCTGGCAGCAGCTCAGGCAGCTATCGCTCAGAAGAACGCTTAATTTAAGCAGAATCTGTCCGAATCAGGATTTTCATGCAATAGCATGATTTGTGTTCAAACGTAAGGAGACCCCGGCGGTCTGTAGAAATACAGGCGCCGGGGTCTTTTTTATCAATCGTTTAAAATCAAAGTGGGAGGGAAAACGGATGCAGAATGAAACAGCCAAAGAAAACCTGCTGCGGCAGATCCGGGAATACCGTCCGTACAATGAGCAGGAAGAGCGGGATCGGGCGATTCTGCTGAAATGGATGGAGAGCGGATGCGATATTTTGACGCGGGAAAATGAGATCGCACATCTGACTGCCTCCGCCTGGGTCGTAAGCCCGGATCGGAAGCAGGTGCTGATGGCGTATCACAATATTTACCATTCCTGGGCATGGCTCGGCGGCCACGCGGACGGAGATGCGGATCTTTGCAGCGTAGCGGTAAGAGAAGTGAAGGAGGAATCCGGGATTGAAGAGGTGAAGCTCTTATCGGATCAGCCATTCTCGCTCGAAATCCTGTCGGTGGACGGCCATGTGAAGCGCGGAAAGTACGTGGCGACACATCTCCATCTGAATGTGACATATTTCATGGAAGCAGACCCGGTACAGGAAATCCGCTGCAAGCCGGATGAAAACAGCGCAGTCGGCTGGATTCCGGTGGAGCAGATCGCAGAAAAATCGACAGAGCCGTGGTTTGTGGAGTGTGTGTATGGCAAGCTGTGTGAGAAAGTGAAAAGAGATTTTTGTGAAGTGTAATATGCAATCCGCGTATGAACTGCCATTTAGAATAAGCATTAGACAAATGAGCTGTTAGATGTCTAAAATAGAGACAGAAAGAAAAATGGCAGGATGGGTTTTATGTTTACAAATCAGGATTTGAAAAAGCTGATTGTTCCGCTTTTTCTGGAGCAGCTTCTGGTGGCTCTGGTCGGAATTGCGGACGTGTTTGTTATCGGATTTGTCGGAGAGGCGGCGGTTTCCGGTGTGTCACTGGTCAATGTGTTCAAAAGGTAGACTTAAGCTTCCAGAAAACGATCCTTTTTTTCTGACGACAGAAAAGTTGTTGGGAAAAGGGAATTTTTTGGGTAAAAGGGATTATTTCGGCGCGTTGAAAATCGTGCCGGGGTATGCTAAAATGGACTCCGAAAAACAGCAAAAGGAGGACATGACAGAAGATGAATGATATGAAGCGTCTGCTCTCGTATGCAGGTCCCTACAAGCGGGATATGATTTTCGGAGCAGTGCTGGTATTGGTAGAAACGTGTTTTGAACTTTTTATTCCGATTCTGATTTCCAATCTGATTGACATCGGCGTTGCGAACGGCGATATCCCTTACATTTACCGCAAGGGAATCCAGATGGGAATCTGTGCGCTCTGTGCGCTTGTGACCGGAATTTTATACGCGCACTTTGCGGCGCGGGCGACGTACGGCTGGGGAGCCGAGATCCGGAAGGCGGAGTATGAGAAAATGCAGCAGTATGCATTTTCCAACCTCGACCACTTTGCGGTATCATCCCTGATCACCCGTATGACGACGGATGTTACCGTTATCCAGAATATGGTAAGCGCCGGCTTCCGCCCGATCACGCGCGGACCGTCGCTTCTGATTATGGGAATCGGCCTTTCATTCTATATGAATCCGCGGCTGGCATTTGTATTCCTTGTATGTACCCCGCTTCTTGGCTTTATTCTCTCCCTGATTGTGCGGAGAGTTGCCCCGATGTACACAAAACTGCAGTCCATGGTGGACCGCCTGAACAACGTTGTCCAGGAGGGGCTGACCGCGATCCGTGCCGTCAAAGCTTTCGTGCGGGATGAGTACGAGGAAGACAAATTCAACGAGGTCAACACCGACCTGACCGCAGCGAGCGAGCAGACGTTCCACTACGCCGTGCTGAATCTGCCGGCATTTCAGGGCGTCATGTATACCGCGATTGTGCTGATTCTGTGGTTCGGCGGAAATATGATTCTGAAAAAACAGCTTGCCGTCGGAAACCTGACCGGATTTCTAAGCTACGTCATGCAAGTTATGAACTCGATGATGATGATTGCAAACGTCTTCCTGCTCCTGACCCGTTCCATGGCGAGCGCACACCGGATTGTCGAGGTGCTCGATGAGAAAATTGTGCTCACCTCGCCGGAAAATGGTGTAACAGAAGTGACAGAGGGCAGCGTGGAGTTTGACAACGTATCGTTTAAATACAAAGAAGAAGCAAAAGAGTACGCACTCTCCGATGTTACGCTGAAGATCAAAGCCGGTCAGACGGTAGGAATCCTCGGAGGAACAGGTTCTTCGAAAACGACGCTGGTGCAGCTCATTCCGCGTCTGTATGACACCAGCCGCGGCACCGTCCGCGTCGGCGGAAAGGATGTGCGCGCGTACGATCTTGCCGCTCTCCGCGATGCAGTCAATATCATTCTGCAGAAAAACGTGCTGTTCTCCGGAACCGTGCGTGAAAACCTGAAATGGGGCAATGCGGATGCATCCGATGAGGAGATCTGGGAAGCATGCCGCGCGGCGTGTGCGGATGAATTTTTGAACCGCATGCCGGACGGCCTCGGCACCGTGCTCGAGCAGGGCGCAAGCAACCTCTCCGGAGGCCAGAAGCAGCGTCTCTGCATCGCGCGTGCGCTGATCGGAAAGGCAAAAATCCTGATCTTCGATGATTCGACAAGTGCGGTCGACACGGCAACGGAGAAAAAGATCCGCGAGGCACTGGCGGCGCGGAAGGATGTCACAAAAATTATCATTGCGCAGAGAGTAACATCCGTCATGAATACGGATCAGATCATCATTCTTGATGACGGAAAAGTACACCGGATCGGCACGCACGCTGAACTGCTGGCGGATGACCCGATTTATCAGGAAATTTACGCATCGCAGATGAAGGGAGGAGACGAAAATGGCAGCGAGAGCTTATAGCGGAAAGAAACCAAAGAACTTAAAACATACGTTGCGCGTATTTCTGTCTTATCTGGGACGGCACAAAAAAATGCTGGCGGTTGTAGCGGTACTCGTTACCATCAGCGCGGGAGCTAATCTCCTGGGAACGTATATGATCCGCCCGGTCGTCAACGGACTGGCAGACGGAGATGTGCATACACTGCTGCGCGGCGTGCTGATTACGGCACTCATTTTCGGGTGCGGCGCACTCGCAGCATACGGCTACACGCAGACCATGGTAAAAGCAGCACAGCAGGTTGTCTTTGATATCCGCCGCGATCTGTTCGAACACGTCCAGACACTGCCGCTGCAGTTTTTCGACAGCAGACGCCACGGCGATATCATGAGTCTTTTCACGAACGATATCGACACGATGGCAGATGCCCTGAACAACAGTTTTGCGATGGTTATCCAGAGCTTCATCCAGATTGTGGGAACACTGACCTTGCTGTATGTCCTGAACTGGCGGCTCTCGCTGATTGTAACGGTGTGCTACGGTATCATGTTCTGGTATATCAAGTTCAGCGGAAAGCGCAGCAAGGGTTATTATACGAAGCAGCAGAACAGCCTCGGAGAACTGAACGGCTATATTGAGGAGCTGATCACCGGACAGAAAGTCGTCAAGGTGTTCCACCACGAAGAAGAGAGCTTTACGGAATTCTGCAAAAAGAATGAGGAGCTCCGGAAAGCGGGAACCGGCGCGCAGGGGTATGCGGCGACGATGGTTCCTGTCGTTGTCAGCATTTCGTATGTCAATTATGCGATTGTGGCAGTGCTCGGCGGCCTTCTCGCCCTGCACGGAAAAGCCGATATCGGAAGCCTGGCAAGCTACCTTGTCTTTGTCCGCCAGGCGGCGCTTCCGATCAACCAGTTCACCCAGCAGAGCAACTTCCTTCTCTCAGCGCTCGCCGGTGCGGAGCGTGTCTTCGACGTGATGAGCCTGGAGCCGGAAATCGATGAGGGAAAAGTGGAACTGGTCAACGTAAAAGAAGAGAACGGCGCACTTGCCGTCTGCGAAGAGACAACAGGCCGCTGGGCATGGAAGCGCCCGGACGGAACGATGACGGAATTAAAGGGCGATGTGCGTTTTGAAAACGTGGATTTCGGCTACACGGCAGACCGTCTGATCTTAAAGAACATCAGCCTGTATGCCAAACCAGGCCAGAAAATTGCTTTTGTCGGTTCCACAGGAGCCGGAAAAACGACGATCACGAATCTGATCAACCGTTTCTACGACGTCCAGGGCGGTGCGGTTGTCTACGACGGCATTGACGTAAAAGATATCGAAAAAGACGCTTTGCGCCACTCCCTTGGTATCGTTCTGCAGGATACCCATCTGTTCACGGGAACCGTAGCAGAAAATATCCGTTTTGGAAAACTCGATGCCACGCAGGAAGAAATTGAACGTGCGGCCAAAATTGCGAATGCGGATTCCTTCATCCGCCGTCTGCCGAACGGCTACGACACGATGCTGACCTCCGACGGAGCCAACCTCTCCCAGGGCCAGCGCCAGCTTCTCGCGATTGCCCGTGCCGCCGTTGCCGATCCGCCGGTGCTGATTCTTGACGAGGCAACATCCTCCGTTGACACCAGAACCGAGGCGCTGATCGAAAAAGGAATGGACCAGCTCATGGAGGGCAGAACCGTATTTGTCATCGCCCACCGCTTAAGCACCGTGCGAAACGCCAATGCGATCATGGTGCTGGAGCAGGGAAATATCGTAGAGCGCGGCGATCACGACGCACTTCTGGCACAGAAAGGAAAATATTATCAGCTCTATCATGGAATGTTTGAGCTGAGTTAAAAAGAAAGGAGTAAAGAGTATGAGAAAATATAACCGTATTTTTCTGATCGTCCTGGATTCTCTCGGAATCGGGGCGATGGCGGATTCGGAGAAGTTTGGGGATGTCGGTGTCAATACCTTCGGCCACATCTGGGAGAGTCAGGGAGGCCTTGAAATCCCGAACCTGCGCCGCCTCGGCATGGGAAATCTCTGCGGTGTGACAGAGGATGAGGCAAAGGGTTACGCCAGAAGACTGAACGAGGCGAGCAACGGAAAAGACACCATGACCGGCCACTGGGAGATGATGGGAATTTACACGACAAAGCCGTTCGTTACGTTCACCGACCACGGATTTCCGAAAGAACTGATCGACGAGCTGGAAAAACGAACCGGCAGAAAGATCATCGGCAATAAGGCGGCGAGCGGAACGGAGATCCTCGATGAGCTGGCAGAGCGCGAGATCGAAAACGGAGAACTGATTGTCTATACCTCGGCGGATTCCGTACTGCAGATCTGCGGCAACGAGGAGACGATGGGACTGGAGACGCTGTATCATTACTGCGAGATTGCCCGTGAGCTGACCATGAAAGACGAGTGGAAAGTCGGCCGTGTCATTGCAAGACCGTACGTCGGAAAGAAAAAAGGAGAGTTCGTCCGCACCGCAAACCGTCACGACTACGCTGTCAAACCGACGGGAAAAACCGTGCTCAACGCGATGCAGGAGGCAGGATATGATGTCATCAGCATCGGAAAAATCAACGATATTTTCTGCGGCGAGGGCATCACGGAGAGTCTGAAATCCAAGAGCAGCGTCCACGGCATGGAGCAGACGATTGAGACGGCAGGAAAAGATTTTACCGGACTGTGCTTTGTCAACCTCGTCGATTTTGATGCACTCTGGGGACACAGAAGAAACCCGGAAGGCTACGGAAAAGAGATTGAAAAATTCGATGTGAACCTTGGAAAGCTGCTGGAGCAGTTAAAAGACGACGATCTGCTCCTGATCACGGCAGACCACGGCAACGACCCGACTTATACTGGAACGGACCACACCAGAGAACAGGTGCCGCTCCTTGCGTACTCACCGTCTATGAAGGAGAGCGGCCTTCAGGAGACGAAGGACACCTTCGCTGTGATCGGCGCATCCGTTGCAGAGAACTTCGGCGTAAAAATGCCGGAGGGCACGATCGGAACGTCGATTCTCCCGGAATGGAAGTAACTGCTTGACACTGCAGCAGTTACGATATGTGGTAACCGTAGCGGAGATGGGAACCATCACAGAGGCGGCAAACCGGCTGTACATTTCCCAGCCGAGCCTTACAAATGCGATTCATGAACTTGAAAAAGAGATGAACCTTGTGATTTTCAACCGGACAAACAAGGGAATTACCCTCTCGAAGGAGGGAGATGATTTTCTTGGCTACGCGCGTCAGGTGCTTGAGCAGGCGGCGATCCTGGAGGATAAGTACAAGGGAAAAGACGGCGGAAAGAAACAGTTTTGCGTGTCGACGCAGCATTACTCCTTTGCTGTCAATGCGTTTGTAGATCTGATCCAGAAATATGGACAGAAGGAGTACGATTTCAGCCTCCGGGAGACACAGACGTACGAGATCATCGAGGATGTGGCGCGGATGCGCAGCGAGATTGGGATTCTGTTTTTAAACGATTTTAACGAAAAGGTGCTGACGAAGCTTTTAAAAGCGCAGGAACTGGAATTTCATCTTCTGTTTGTCGCAAGGCCGCACGTTTTCATCAGCAGAAATCATCCGCTGGCACAGCAGACGGTGATCACCAACGAAGAACTCGAAGAATATCCGTACCTCTCGTTTGAGCAGGGTGAGCACAATTCGTTCTACTTTTCTGAGGAAATCTTTTCGGCATCGGAGCGGAAGAAAAACATCCGCGTGCGCGACCGTGCCACGCTGTTCAACCTTCTGATCGGCCTGAACGGATATACCGTGTGCAGCGGCGTGATCGACGAAAACCTGAATGGAAAGGACATTATCGCCGTTCCGCTCGCCGATGAGAGCGAAATGCGGATCGGCTACATCACACATAAAAAAGGAAGACGCAGCAGCATTGGCGTTGCGTACCTGGAATGTTTAAAAAAATATCTGGAGTAAACAAAGAACAGGCTGTCCATAACTTGAAACTATGGACAACCTGTTTTTTTCAGTATTTTTCAAATCGGAAACTGTCGCGTATAATACAGTTTGTCGAAAGGACAACAAACACTTTGGATGAAAACGAACAGGAAGAGGAGAAGGCTATGCAGACATCAGTGATTGGGTTTCCGAGAATCGGTACCCTGCGGGAATTAAAATTTGCTTCTGAAAAATATTTTCGGAACGAGATCAAAGCGGAGGAGCTGCTGCAGACAGCAAAAGATCTGCGGAAAGCACATTGGATGACACAGAAAGAGGCCGGAATTACGTTTATTTCCAGCAACGATTTTTCACATTACGATCTGGTACTCGATACGGCCGTACTGCTTGGAATCGTTCCAAAACGGTATCAGGAGCTGCAGTTATCCGCACTGGATACCTACTTTGCCATGGCAAGAGGATATCAGGGTACATCCGGTGATGTAAAAGCACTGGCAATGAAAAAATGGTTCAACACCAACTACCATTATATTGTACCGGAAGCAGAAGATGACACCGTCATCCATCTTTCCGCGTCCAAGCTTTTTGATGAGTATGCGGAGGCAAAAGAGCTTGGCATTGCGACAAAACCGGTTGTGATTGGAGCCTACACGATGCTGAAGCTTTGCAGATTCACCGGAGAAAAGAAAGCGGAGGATTTCATCGGGGATCTCACAGCAGCCTATCAGGAACTGCTGAAGGAGTGTCAGAAACAGCAGATTGCCTGGGTACAGTTTGATGAGCCGGCCCTTGTCCGCGATATGGATGCGCAGGATGTGGAGTTGTTCCACCGCCTTTATGACGCGGTTCTGCAGGAAAAAGGAAACTGCCGTGTTCTGGTGCAGACATATTTCGGTGATGTAAGGGATGTTTACCAGGATCTCACAGCAATGGATTTCGACGGAATCGGCCTTGATTTTCTGGAGGGAAAAGAGACGGTGCGCCTGATCGAAGCGTACGGCTTTCCGGCTGACAAAATCCTGTTTGCGGGACTTGTCAATGGAAAGAATATTTGGAAGAATCATTACGAGAAAACACTGCAGACGGTGAAAGGCCTGCAGGAAAAGAACATTTCTGTCGTACTTTCCACTTCCTGTTCTCTGCTTCATGTGCCTTACACGCTGAAGCATGAAACAAAGCTTCCAAAGGAATGCAGCGCTTATTTTGCTTTTGCGGAGGAAAAGCTGACGGAGCTGCAGGAACTTGGAGTTTTAGCAGACCTTGCGGACTATACAAAAGCGGAGAGTTATCAGAACAATCACAGACTTTTTGCGGAGAAGAGAGACTGTGAAAATGACGGGGTGCGTGAGCGCCTGTCCCGCATCACCGAACAGGATGCCGTACGTCTGCCGAAGCGGAGCGAGCGGCAGAAACTGCAGAAAGCGGAATTTGGCCTGCCGGAGTTTCCGGCCACAACGATCGGTTCCTTCCCGCAGACCAGGGATGTCAAAGCAAATCGTTCGGCTTACCGGAAAGGGGAAAAGACGAAGGAAGAGTACGAAGCCTTTAATCGTGCAAAAATTGCGGAGTGTGTTGCATGGCAGGAGGAGATCGGACTCGACGTGCTGGTACACGGCGAATATGAGAGAAATGATATGGTAGAGTACTTTGGCGAGGCGCTGGGCGGTTTCCTGTTCACAGAGAAGGGCTGGGTACAGTCGTATGGAACCCGCTGCGTAAAACCGCCGGTTATCTGGGGTGATGTATACCGTAAGAGTCCGATTACCGTTGCCTGGTCTGTTTATGCGCAGTCCCTGACGAAAAAAATCATGAAGGGAATGCTGAGCGGCCCGGTTACGATCCTCAACTGGTCGTTCCCGAGAGAAGATATCTCCATCAGGGAATCGATTTCTCAGATTGCCCTGGCGATCCGCGACGAGGTGCTCGATCTTGAGGCGAATGGAATCCGCATGATTCAGATCGACGAGGCTGCCCTTCGCGAGAAGCTGCCGCTACGGAAATCAGACTGGTACAGCGAGTATCTTGATTTTGCCATCCCGGCATTCCGCCTGACACACAGCGGAGTCGAAGCGGAAACTCAGATTCACACCCATATGTGCTACAGTGAATTCACCGACATCATCCCGGCCATCGACGATATGGATGCGGATGTCATCACCTTTGAAGCATCGCGTTCGGATCTGCAGATTCTGGATTCCTTAAGAGAAAATCATTTTGAGACAGAGGTTGGACCTGGCGTTTATGACATTCATTCTCCGCGTGTTCCGTCTGTGGAGGAGATGGTGCAGAGCCTTACGGTGATGCTCACAAAAATTCCGAAAGAGAAACTGTGGGTCAACCCGGACTGCGGACTGAAAACAAGAGGTGTGCCGGAGGCAGATGCGAGCCTTCGGAATATGGTAAAAGCGGCAGAGGAAATCCGGAAAAAATTCAGTTAAATATTCAGCGAAGGCGGTAGGAGCCTTTGGATAGCTTCGTGAGCCGTCCCTCTTCCAGCAGTTTTTTTAAAACGCGCTGGAGCTGGCGGCGGCTGCAGTGGAGCTGCATGGCCATTTTTTCTACACCGGAAAAGGTCTGATCCGGGCAGCGCTTTGACAGATAGGAGAGGAATGCTTCCTCAAGCGTGGAAAAATTGGACTGAGAGCTGGAATAAAGCATCAGTTTTTCTGTGACAGAGGTTAAAAGATAACGTAAAAAGCGGTTGTCGTCAAGCAGAAACTCTTTGGCGGTACCAAGCGGCAGGACAATACAAAGCGCGGTGGTGCGTGCCTCAATCTGGTGCGTATCATCGCGCTTTCCGCAGAATTCCATATCGCCGATGCAGGTAAAGCTGTCGAGATAGCCGATCGGATAGCTGGTGCCGTCGGCGCGGTTGGCACTGATCTCAATGGAGCCGTTCACAAGAAATGAGAGATATTCCTCAGGGTTCAGTATGTCGAGGCGTTCTCCCTTTTCAAACTGGTACAGGGAAAAGGCGAGATCCGGGGTGTTAAAAAGCGACGGAATCTCATATTTCTGAAGATAAAAGTCCAGCAGAGCCGGATCAAAGATTCGTTTCATAGAAAAAATCCTCTCTTAAAGAATCTGTTTTTTCTTCCTTATTGTGACACATGACACAATAAAAAGCAAGAAAGTCTGCTAAAATACACGAGGACAAAAGGAAAGTTACAGTTCACTCAGCAGTGAAACACTTGCTGTTTCGCCGCGTGAGAAAGTGATTCAGGAAAAAGTGAGAAAAGGGGAGTTTTCAAAATGGAAAATGAATTGTTTGAGAAAATCAAAGTGTCAAAAGCATATATGACGCTCGCGCTCCCGGTCGTGCTCGGCATGGTGGTATCGCTGATCTATAATATGGTAGATACCTTCTTCATCGCGCGGACCGGAAACACCGCACTGATCGCCGGCGTATCGCTCGGCACGCCGATTTTCACGCTGATGATCGCACTCGGAGACATCTTCGGTGTCGGCGGCAGTTCCGTCATTTCGCGTCTCTTCGGCAAAAAAGAGTACGAGGACGGAAGAAGGATCAGTGTATTCTGCTTTTATGCGGCGATTGCTGTCGGCATTGTGGTCAGCATCATCCTGCTTGCGGCCAAACAGCCGATTCTTGGTCTTCTCGGCTGCGATGAGACGACGTGGCAGTATGCGGGGGACTATTATCAGTGGATTGCACTCGGCGCACCGTTTATCATTGTCCAGCTGACACCGAACAACCTGGTGCGCACCGAAGGTTTTGCCAAAGCATCCATGATCGGAACGATGATCGGAGCCGTGGTCAACATCATTCTCGACCCGGTTTTTATCTACACCCTTGGTCTGGGAGCGGCAGGTGCTGCGATTGCTACGGTGCTTGGCAATATCTGCGGCGATATTTTCTATGTGATTTTTATAATAAAGAAATGCCGTTATCTCTCCGTCGATTTCCGGAAACTGAAAGTGACCGGCGCGGAAGTCCTCGCCGTCCTTGCGATCGGCATTCCGGCCTCTGTCACCAACTTCATGCAGAGCATCGGCGTGACGCTGACGAACCGCTTTTTACAGCCGTATGGAACAGATAAAGTCGCAGCGATGGGAATTGCCCTCAAAATCATCATGATCTCCGTTCTTGTCATGGTTGGCTTTGCTTTCGGCGGACAGCCACTGGTCGGATACAACTATGGCGCAAAGAACAAAAAACGTTTCAACGAGACAATCCGTTTTGCCTTCCTTCTGGAAGTGCTGACCGGTGCCGGAATGGCGATTGTGCTCGGTGCGGCGGCTCCGCTTCTGGTGGGACTGTTCTTAAAAGATGCCAGTGTAATCACAGTCGCACAGCAGATTCTCCGTGTCCAGCTCATCGGCATGCCGTTTGTCGGTATTGTGCTTGCCTCCACCTGCATTTTCCAGGCGATTGGAAATGGGGCAGGCGCGCTGATTCTCTCTGCAGGACGTCAGGGCGTGATTTTTGCCATTGTCATTATCTGTGCATCAAAGATCGCCGGATTTTCCGGTGTTATTGCCTCCCAGCCGGTTTCGGATTTCCTGACGGCGCTTGTGGCAGTGATGATTCTGCTGCAGTGGAAGAAAAAAGCACTTGCAGATTAAAAATTTTGAAAAAAGCAGTAAAGCGGCTGCGGTCAGAGTTCCCAGGGTGGGAGCCGGCTGCAGCTGTTTTTGCGCATGCAGAAAATAAAACGATGTGCCCATGTCAAAAACACGTAAAAGTGACGAAAAACCGTCATGCAATTCGTCAGTATTACGGGATTGCATTCCGGGAGAACAAGATATAAAATGGCATGAGATTCGACAAAAAGGGGAAGCAAAAACATACGACAATAGGGAGGACATCACATGGCAACAAAGAAAAGTGCAGTAAAAGATCTGACAAACGGCAGCCCGGTAAAACTGATTCTGGGGTTTGCACTGCCGCTGCTGCTCGGCATGCTGTTCCAGCAGTTTTACAGCATGGTCGATACGATTATTGTAGGAAAATTCTTAGGCGCGAAAGCGCTCGCGGCTGTTGGCAGTACAGGTTCGATCAACTTCATGATCGTGGGATTCTGTATGGGAGTCTGCAACGGATTTGCGATTCCGGTTGCGCAGATGTTCGGTGCAGGAGATCGGAAAGCGCTGTGCCGGTATGTAGGAAATGGAGCCGTCCTGGCCGGTATTCTTTCCGTGGTGATGACCGTTCTTGTCTGCATCTGGTGCCGCGACATTCTGATTCTGATGAAAACCCCGTCCGATATTCTGGACGGTGCATACGCTTACATCTTTGTTATTTTCCTCGGAATTCCGCTTATGGTGCTCTATAACCAGACATCAGCAATCATGCGGAGCCTCGGCGACAGCCGCTCCCCACTGATTTTCCTCGGTATCTCTTCAATACTGAATATCGTGCTAGATCTTGCGCTGGTCCGCCCGATGGGAGTAGCGGGAACCGCGTGGGCGACGATTATCGCGCAGGGAGTCTCTGGATTCCTGTGTCTCTTTTATATGAAGAAAAAATTCACCATCCTTGCTTTTACGAGAGAGGACTGGAAGCTGCACAAGCATTATGTGCTTAATCTGTGCAATATGGGAATCCCGATGGGACTGCAGTATTCAATCACCGCGATCGGAAGTGTTATTTTGCAGACCGCTGTCAACGGCCTTGGTTCCACTGCGGTTGCATCTGTTACGGCTGCCGGTAAAATTTCTATGTTCTGCTGCTGCCCGTTCGACGCGCTCGGCTCCACTATGGCGACGTATGCCGGACAGAACGTCGGTGCGAAGAAGATGGATCGTGTCAACACTGGTATTTTGACAAGTTCCATTATTGGAAGCGTGTATTCCGTGGTCATTTTAGGAGTTATGTTTCTGTGGTCCCGCCAGATTTCGCTTCTCTTTGTAGATGCATCTGAGACGGTCATCCTCGACCAGGCGCGTCAGATGCTGCTGATCAACATGGTATTTTACATTCCGCTGACCCTTGTCAATGTCGTACGCTTTACCGTGCAGGGCATGGGCTTCAGCAAATTTGCAATCCTTGCCGGCGTCTGCGAGATGATCGGCCGTTCGGTGGTAGCCTTTTTCCTGGTTCCGTATTTTGGTTACACCGCAGTCTGCTTCGCAAGCCCGGTGGCATGGATTCTCGCCGATCTGTTTCTCGTTCCGGCGTACCTGTACTGTGCAAAAACGCTTCGTTCTCTTTTTGAGAAAAATGCGCAGATGATGTAAGCCGTGCCGCAAGATGGACAAGCTGTTTCAATTCTGGTATAATGGAGCCTGGATTTTAGGAAAGCTGAAAAAGAATCCCATAGAAGAGAGGAAGATATCCTATGAAACAGTCGGTATTAGAATATAAGAAACTTCTGGAGCAGGAAGGCCTTCTGGTGGAATTTGCAGAGCCGGAAGGAAAAGAAGGAGAGGACAGACCCGTTACCCTCGTAACGTATTTTTCGGGCGGAGCAGATCAGGGAACGTTGTTTCTCTGCAAAGGAGCTGCATTCAAAGAGGCATACTTAAAAGACGCCGTAAACCGCGGTGCTGTTGCCTATGTAAGTGAAAAAAAATACGAAGCGGGAAAAGAAATTCCGGCACTCATCGTCAACGATGCCAGAAAAGCACAGTTTGTGCTGGGTGAGGCGTTTTACGATTATCCGGCAAAGTCGCTGCATGTCACGGCGCTGACCGGAACAAAAGGAAAGACAACGACAGCATACTACCTGCAGTCGATGCTCGATGCCTGCCTGAAAAAACAGGGCGGAAACGGATGTGCACTGTTAAGTTCGATTGAATATTACGACGGAAAGACGAGAGAAGCATCAACGCTCACCACGCCGGAATCCCTGGAGCTGTGCCGCCATATGCGCAATGCCGTAGATGCAGGCCTTTCCCATATGGTGATGGAAGTATCCTCCCAGGCGCTCAAATACGAGAGAGTCGGAAACACGCATTTTGATACCGCCATTTTCCTGAACATCTCCGAGGACCACATCAGCCCGACGGAGCACAAGGATTTTGATGATTATTTCCAGTCGAAATTAAAGATCTTCGACCGCTGCACTTGCGCCTGCGTGAACCTGGACAGCGACCATATCGAGGAAATCCTGAAAGCTGCGGCAAAATGTGAGCGCGTCGTTACGTTTGGATCGAAAGAAAATGCTGTAATCCGCGTGAGTGATATCAAGCCGGGCAGAGGAAAATTCTATTTCCATGTGGCAGGACCGGATTTCTCGGAAGATTTTACCCTGCCGGTGCACGGAGTCTTCAATGTGGAGAATGCCGTAGCTGCCATTGCGGCTGCCTGGTCGATGGGAATCCCGGTTTCGCTGATCAAGGAAAGCCTCCTTTGCGTCACCGTTCCGGGAAGGATGGAGACGTATGAGAGCAGCGCGGGCGAGGTCACAGCGATCGTGGATTTCGCGCACAATGGCCTGAGTTTTGAAAAAATGTTTGATACCGTAGCACTCGAATACCCGGGAAGCCGCGTAAGCGTTGTGTTCGGAACCCCGGGCGGAAAAGCATTCAACCGCAGAAAAGATATGGGTGAGATTTCCGGAAAACGGGCGGACCGGATTTTCCTCGTACCGGATGATCCGGGAAACGAAGATCCGCAGGCGATCTGTGAGGAGATCGGCGGATACATAGCAAAGGAAGGTGCATCCTTCCAGATCCGCATGGACCGCGGAGCAGCAATCCGGGAGGCGATTCTTGGCGCCGTACCGGGAGAGGTTGTTCTGATCCTTGGAAAAGGCGCGGACGTGACGATGCACGTCGGAAACGGAAATGTGCCGTACCGGTCAGATGCCGTCTATGCAAAAGAGGCGCTTGCCGAATATGGAAATGCATTTGCCGAAGCGGCAACGGCCCGTGAAACAGAAGAATAGAAGCAAAAACAGAAAAAACAGAGCAAAAAAGACACGGAACAGAAAAATCCGTGTCTTTTTTTGCATCTGGCGGCAGCAGAAACGAAAATCAGACAGGAAATTTGGCGGATACATCCTACAAAATGTAGAAAAGAAGGACAGAAACTAACACATATGACGAAAAGTTGTTAAAAATATAACGAACGAAAGTTAGATATGTGAAACTGAACACAGAAAGCAAAACCCCGGGAACCATGCGGGAAAAGACGAATTCTGCGGGATGAAGGACAAAACTGTAAGTTTTTGGAAAGAATTCTTGTGAAAAAGAACAAAAAATGGTATAATTGTATTGAAATATATCCAGAGCACCCCTTCTGGAAGCGTACGGGCTCAGTGAGAAAAAAGATTTCACGAAAATGCTCGAAAAAAACACTTGTTAAATTCTTGTCATAGTGCTATGATAAGGAAAGTGAAAAATTTATCAATCACAAAAACCAACTAGGGGTATTTTAGAAAGGAGTATTTATGAGCAGCAAGATTACCATCATTGGAGCTGGAAGCGTTGGATCTACGATCGCCTATACACTGTCGAACGAAGATATCGCATCTGAGATCGTCCTCATCGATATTAATAAGAAAAAAGTAGAGGGAGAGGTTATGGATATCGCGCAGGGTACCTGCTTCCGCGATCCGGTCTCCATCATCGCAGGTGAGTATGAGGATGCCAAGGACTCTGATATCGTAATTATTACTTCCGGTATTGCAAGAAAGCCTGGCCAGACCCGTATTGAGCTGACCCAGACCAACGTAAACATCTTAAAATCCATCACACCGGAAATCGTAAAAGCGGCTCCGAATGCCATCTACATCATTGTAAGCAACCCGGTTGATATCATGACCTACGTGTTTACAAAGATCTCCGGACTTCCGGAAAACCAGATCCTTGGTTCCGGTACCATGCTGGATTCCGCAAGACTTCGCTGCGGACTGTCTGAACACCTCAACATTGCCCAGAAAAACATCCACGCTTACGTATTCGGTGAGCACGGCGATACTTCCTTCATTCCGTGGAGCGGCGCTTACGTTTCCGGTGTCAGCCTGGACGAGTACTACGAGACTGTAGAAAAAATGGGCAAGAACGTAACCAAGATCGACAAAGATGCTATGCTGGAGTACGTAAGAACTTCCGGCGGACAGGTTATTGCAAACAAAGGAGCTACTTTCTATGCAGTATCTGTTGCAGTATGCAAACTGGTAGCAACCATTCTTTCTTCTTCCGATTCTGTAGCAACCGTATCTTCCATGATGCACGGTGAGTACGGCATCGAGGAGGTATGCTTAAGCACACTGACCCTCGTTGGACCGAAAGGCGTACAGGGCAAGATTCCGATGCGTATGACAAAAGAGGAAGTAGAAAAACTCAAAGCAAGTGCTGACGCATTAAAAGCAGTTATCGCACAGATCGAGCACTAAGAGCGGGCAATAAGCTCAAAACATAAAATTTATGGCAGTGGCAGAAAGTGCGAAAGAGCGGTATCTCCCACTGCCTTAACGTGCGCCTGAAGAAATTTTCCGCCGGGTGTACATAAAAAGAGTACTGGAAACTTTTCCGGTGCCGGACAGAAGATACCGCAGGAAAAATGGAAACCAACAGGAGCAAGTAAGAAAGGAGCAATTCCATGACCTACAGTTATTTTCCGGGCTGTACGCTGAAGAACAAAGCAAAAGATCTGGATCACTATGCCAGAGAGTGCGCAAAAGTTCTGGGATTTGAACTGGAAGAAATTGAAAACTGGCAGTGCTGCGGAGCTGTGTATCCACAGGCATCCGATGAAATCGCCACAAAACTTTCTTCGGTTCGCGCCTTAGCAGACGCCAAAGAAAAAGGACAGGATCTGATCACGGTCTGTTCCGCCTGTCATCATGTAATCAAACGTGTCAACGATGATATGGCGAATGTAGAAGACATTCAGACCAAAGTAAACAACTACATGGCTCTTTCCGAGCCGTATCTTGGCGAAACAAAAGTGCTTCATTATCTGGAAGTGCTGCGTGACGTCGTTGGATTCGACAAGATCAAAGAAAAAGTGGTAAATCCTTTAAAAGGAAGAAAAATCGGCGCATATTACGGCTGTATGCTGCTTCGCCCAAGCACCACAATGCAGTTCGATGATCCGGAGAACCCGACAATCATTGAAGATTTTATCAAAGCCCTTGGTGCAACACCGGTCGTATATCCGATGAGAAACGAGTGTTGTGGCGGCTACATATCCCTCAAAGAAAAGAAAATGGCATCCAACATGGTAGACCAGATCATGGCGTCCGCATCCTACAAAGGAGCAGAAGAACTGATCACCGCATGTCCGCTTTGCATGTACAACCTGCGCAATAACGGAACAAAAGAAGGTCTTCCGGTTACCTACTTTACCGAGCTTCTTGCAGAAGCACTCGGCATCAAAGAGGAGGTGCAGGCATGAAAATTGTAACATCCGATGAAATCCGTGCCATCGCCGGCGTGGATACCAGAAAATGTATGAGATGCGGTAAATGCTCTGCATCCTGCCCTGCTTACAATGAGATGGACATCCGTCCGCATCAGTTCGTATCCTATGTACAGAACGGCGATGTGGAAGCACTGATGAACTCCAAGTCCATCTGGAAATGCCTCTCCTGCTTCGCATGCGTAGAGCGCTGTCCAAGAGACGTAAAACCTGCCAAACTGATCGAGGCAGTCCGTCTTTCTGTCATCCGCCAGAAAGGTGAGAATTATCTCTCCCCGGATGAAATTCCGGCACTTCTGGACGATGAGACTCCGCAGCAGCTGCTGATGAGTGCATTCCGTAAATATAGAAAGTAAAAAACAACCCATCCACAGAAAGGTGAGAGAAAAGTGCAAAGAATAGGAGTATTTGTCTGCCACTGCGGTACAAATATTGCGGCTACCGTTGATGTTAAAAAAGTTGTTGATGTCATCAGCAAAGAGCCGGGTGTTGTACATGCAGAGGATTATCAGTATATGTGTTCCGAAACAGGTCAGCAGAAAGTGATCGATGCCATTCAGAACGAGCATCTGACCGGCGTTGTGATCTGTTCCTGCTCTCCGCGTATGCATGAAGGAACGTTCCGCAAAGCAGCAGAAAAAGCGGGTCTGAACCCGTATCAGCTGGAGATTGCAAACATTCGTGAGCAGTGTTCCTGGATTCATAAAGATATGGAAGAGGCTACCGAGAAGGCCGTGATCCTGGCCCGTGCAGCCGTTGCAAAAGTTATGCTGGACACCCCGCTTACCCCGGGCGAGAGCCGCGTTGTAAAACGTGCGCTGGTGATCGGAGGCGGTATCGCAGGTATTCAGACTGCACTGGATATCGCAGATGCAGGCTATGAAGTAGATATCGTAGAGAAGACCCCGAGTATCGGCGGAAGAATGTCCCAGCTCGATAAAACATTCCCAACCCTTGACTGTTCTTCCTGTATCCTGACTCCTCGTATGGGAGAGGTAAATGCCCATGAGAAGATCAATATCTATACCTACAGTGAAGTAGAGAGCGTTGGCGGATTTGTCGGTGATTTCAAAGTAGATATCCGCAAAAAAGCAAGATACGTAGATATGGACAAATGTACCGGATGTGGTCTCTGCCAGGAGAAATGTCCATCTAAGAAAAACTTAAGTGAGTTCAACCGCGGACTGTCTACACGTACTGCAATTTACACACCGTTCGCACAGGCAGTTCCGAATGTACCGGTCATTGATACTGCAAACTGTATCCATTTCAAAACCGGAAAATGCGGTATCTGTTCCAAAGTCTGCGCAGCAGGTGCAGTAAATTACGATCAGAAAGATGAAGTAATTACAAGAGAGTACGGTGCTATCGTTGTTGCAACAGGTTTTGATACCATCAATCTGGATAAGTTTGATGAATATTATTACAACCAGAGCAAAGACGTTATTACATCTCTTGAAATGGAACGTCTGATGAACGCTGCCGGCCCGACAGGCGGTAAAGTAGTACGTCTTTCCAATGGCGAGCATCCGAAGGATATCGTATTTATCCAGTGCGTTGGTTCCCGTGACGTAACCTGCAGAGGAAAGAGCTATTGCTCCAAGATCTGCTGTATGTACACCGCAAAACAGGCCATGCTGGTGCGTGACCATTATCCGGATGTCAATGTACATGTCTTCTACATTGATGTTCGTACCCCGGGTAAGAACTTCGATGAGTTCTATCGCCGTGCAGTAGAAGAGTTTAGTGTAGATTATATCAAGGGTCAGGTAGGAAAAGTATCTGAGGCTCCGAACGGACGTCTTCTGGTACAGGGATCCGACCTTCTGGACAACCGTCAGATCAAGATGGAAGCAGACCTTGTTGTCCTTGCAACGGCAATCGAGCCGAGTAAAGATGCAAGAAAACTGGCTACCATGCTGACTGCAAGTATGGATACCAACGACTTCTTTACCGAGGCACACGCAAAACTGCGTCCGGTAGAGTCTCCGACCGCAGGAGTTTTCCTCTCCGGTGTATGTCAGGGACCGAAAGATATTCCGGAAACCGTTGCACAGGCTGGAGCAGCTGCTGTCAAAGTAGTCGGACTGCTTGCAAAAGACAAACTGACCACCAACCCGTGTACAGCAGAATCCAATCCGCTGTTCTGTAATGGATGTGCATCCTGTGAAAAAGTCTGCCCATATGGCGCGATTTCTTACGAAGATCGTCAGGTCAACGACCACGGAATCCGCGAAACCAGACATGTGGCAGTCGTTAACGGCGCACTTTGCCATGGATGTGGTGCATGTACCGTTGCATGTCCGTCCGGTGCTATGGACCTGAAAGGATTCTCCAATAGACAAATTCTCGCGGAGGTAGATGCAATATGCCGATAGATAACAACGAAAACAAAGAATTTAAGCCAGTCATCGTGGCATTCTGCTGCAACTGGTGCTCCTACGCAGGAGCAGACCTGGCAGGTTCCAGCCGTCTTTCCTATCCGGCAGACGTAAAGATCATCCGTGTTCCATGTTCCTGCCGTGTTAATCCGCTTTTTATCTTAAGAGCTTTCCAGAAGGGTGCTGACGGAGTCATCCTCTGCGGATGCCATCCGGGAGACTGCCATTACAGCACAGGAAACTATTATGCAAGAAGACGTATGACCCTGCTGTTCTCCATGCTCGACTATCTTGGAGTTGAAAACGGACGTACCCGTGTGGAATGGGTATCCGCCGCAGAAGGTGTGAAATTCTCCCAGACCATGAACGAGTTCATTGAGCAGGTGAGAAGTCTTGGTAAAAATGTCAGATTGGAGGATTTACGATGCAAGAAAAATTAGTATCACGCGCAAAAGAGCTTCTGTCTGACGGTACCGTAGTCCGTGTTCTTGGCTGGAGAAAAGGCGATACAGATTTCAGCGCAGAGCCTGCATTTTTTGAAAGTGCCGAGAGTCTTGACGAATTTACCTATGACGGATTCTGTGGTGCCAACTTAAGCAAATACATGATTAAAGCATCAAAAGAAGAAGGAAAAACACTCGTTTTCTTAAAACCGTGCGATACCTACAGTTTTAATCAGTTAATCAAAGAGCATCGTGTGGACCGCGAGAAAACCTACATCGTTGGTGTAGGATGCGACGGAAAACTCGATATCGAGAAAATCCGTGAAGCAGGCTGCAAGGGTATTACCGCTGTAACAGAGGACGGCGATACCATCAAAGTTGCAACGGTTTATGGTGACAAAGAGCTGAAAAGAGAGGATGTCATCCTCGAGAGATGCAAAGCCTGCAAGGGTGGAAAACATGTAGCATACGATGAGCTTGCAGAAGGCTGTGACGAGGAAAAACCGGCAAAAGAAGGCCGTTTCGAACTGGTTGAAAAGCTTGAGGCAATGGCTCCGGAAGAACGGTTCGCATTCTGGCAGAATGAGCTTTCCCGCTGTATCCGCTGTAATGCATGCCGCAACGTATGTCCGGCCTGCAGCTGTATCAAATGCGTATTTGACAATGATCGTTACGATACTGCACAGAAAGCAAACACTACGACATTTGAGGAGCAGATGTTCCACATCATCCGTGCATTCCACGTTGCCGGACGCTGCACGGACTGCGGCGAGTGTTCCCGCGTATGTCCGCAGCATATTCCGCTGCACCTTCTGAATCGTAAATTCATCAAAGATATCGATGAGTTCTACGGAGAGTATCAGGCAGGAGAAGACACTGACAGCCGTGCACCGCTCACCAACTTCACACAGGAAGATGTAGAGCCAAGTATCGTCAAGGAAAGGGGTTAAGGGATGTATCAGATTAGCAGAGAAAAAATGCCGGAGCTCCTTGCCGCTGTTGCAAAGGAGATGGATCTTTTCCTTCCGGTACAAAACAATGGAATTACCAATTTCGGTTTCTGGACCGAGGACGCGAAAGTGGATCTCGATACCTTAAAAACCGTAAAATCCCCAAAAGACGCCTTTTTCCCGCAGAGTGAAGTTCTTTACTCCTGCTACCAGAAGGCAAACAAGACCAGCATTGAGCCGGCAGCATTAAAAGACGCGCCGTTCGCTATTTTCGGCGTTCGTCCATGCGATGTCCGCGCTTTCGATGTTCTGGACCGCGTATTCTTAAGCGAGCCGGCTGACGTTTACTATGCAGCAAGAAGAGAGCACGGCATTGTGGTTTCTCTTGCATGTCATGAGCCGGAAGACAGCTGCTTCTGCAAGACCTTCGGTATCGATGCGGCAGAACCGCAGGCTGATGTTGCGATGTGGCAGGTAGCTGACGGTTATGCATGGGAAGCAAAAACCGAAAAGGGTGAGAAGCTGACAGAGCTTGTGAAAGAATACCTTACCGAGCAGGATCTTGCAAAAGAGGTTGAGGCTGAAAAAGAAGCCATCCGTACCCTGATCGACAAGATGCCAAACAGCAATCTCTCCCTCGAGGGATGGGGCGTAGGCAAGACAAAAGAGCGTTTCGATGATCCGAAATGGAAAGAGCTTTCCGATGCCTGCTTAGGCTGCGGAACCTGTACGTTCTCCTGTCCGACCTGCCAGTGCTATGATATCAAGGATTTCAATACAGGAAACGGTGTACAGCGTTATCGCTGCTGGGATTCCTGTATGTACTCTGACTTCACGATGATGGCAGCAGGAAACAACCGTACCACACAGATGCAGCGTTTCCGTCAGCGTTTCATGCACAAGCTGGTTTACTTCCCGGACAACAACGATGGAATGTATTCCTGCGTCGGATGCGGACGCTGCGTAGAGAAATGCCCGCAGTCGCTGAATATCGTAAAAGTCATCAAACGCATGGGAGGTACCAAGTAAATGTGCAATTGTAGTTGTGGAAGCGAAGAAAAGAAAAACGCTTTGCTGCCGCAGGTCGGTATCATCACAGATATCCGCCGCGAAACACCGGACGTAAAGACATTCCGTATCGTTCGTCCGGACGGCACCAAGCTGTTTGAACATATGCCGGGCCAGTGCGCAATGCTCTGCGTGCCGGGCGTTGGAGAGGCGCTGTTTTCCATTACATCCTCCCCGACAAACAAAGAGTACCAGGAGTTCTCCATCAAGGAGTGCGGTACTTTAACAAACTATCTTCATAATATGTCCGTAGGAGATGAAATCCTGGTTCGTGGACCGTACGGAAATCATTTCCCAGTAGAAACTGTATTAAAAGGACAGGACCTGCTGTTCATCGCCGGTGGTATCGGACTTGCTCCGCTGCGTTCCGTGATCAATTACGTACTGGACAATCGTGACAACTACGGTACCGTAGATATCGTTTACGGTTCCCGTTCCAAAGACGATCTGGTACAGTTAAAAGAGATCCAGGAAGTATGGGCGAAAGCAAAAGATGTCAACGTGCATCTGACGATTGACCGTGAGCAGGAAGGCTGGGACGGTCATGTAGGATTCGTTCCGAATTATGTGAAAGAACTGAACATGTCCGTTGACAAAACAGCTCTGATCTGCGGACCGCCGATCATGATCAAATTTGTTCTTCAGGGACTTCAGGAACTGGGCTATGAGAAAACACAGGTTTACACTACTTTGGAGCTTCGTATGAAATGCGGTATCGGAAAATGCGGCCGCTGCAACATCGGAGATAAATACGTCTGCAAGGACGGCCCTGTTTTCCGCTGCGACGAGATTGACGAATTACCGAACGAATATTAAACGGAGGTTGAAGAAAATGCAGGAAATGGTAAATATTTACGTTTACGGCAAGAAGTATTCCGTACCTGGCGATCTGACCATCATGACCGCTATGGAGTATGCCGGATATCAGTTAAAACGCGGATGCGGATGCCGTCACGGATTCTGCGGTGCATGTGCGACCATCTACAGAATCAAAGGAAAGAATGAGCTGAAAACCTGTCTGGCATGTCAGACACAGGTAGAAGACGGTATGTATATCGCAAGCCTTCCGTTCTATCCGATCGACAAGAGAACCTACGATATCGAAGAGATCAGCGCAGAGCAGAGAGTCATGATGGATCTGTATCCGGAAATCTACAGCTGCGTTGGATGTAATGCATGTACCAAAGGATGTCCTCAGGATTTGAACGTTATGCAGTATATCGCATACGCACAGAGAGGCGACTTCAAAAAATGTGCAGAAGAGTCCTTCGACTGCATCGGCTGCGGAATCTGCGCATCCCGCTGTCCGGCCGGAATCTCCCATCCGATGGTAGGAGAGCTGGCAAGACGTCTGAACGGAAAGTACATTGCTCCGAAAGCAGAGCATTTGAAAAACCGTGTAGAAGAGATTCACGAAGGTAAATTCGATGATCTGATTGAACAGGTGATGGGTAAACCAATCGATGAAATCCAGGAACTCTACAATAACCGTGAGATCGAGAAATAAGGAGGGAAATTCGAATGTACACACTGGCTAATATGCAGGAATCCATCAAAAAGGTGGAAGCTACCAGAGCCCAGAGAATGGCAAATGAGCCAAGAAGAATGACAGCGGATGAGAAAGATGCCCTTCTTGCAGCATATCATCCGGACTATAAAGAGGAAGGCTTCATTACCCTGAAAGTCGGCCCGAACAAAGGTGAGAAAGTTCCGACAGAGCTCGGCTATCTGCTGGAGTCCAACAGCCGTATTTTAGGTGTTGATATTGACCTTGACAAAGTAGATTACGACGTAGACGTACTCGTTATCGGTGCCGGCGGAGCAGGTTCTTCTGCCGCGATCGAAGCACACGAGGCAGGCGCAAACGTTATGATTACCACCAAGCTTCGTATCGGTGATGCAAACACCATGATGGCAGAGGGTGGTATCCAGGCAGCAGACAAAGAGAATGACTCCCCGGCACAGCATTATCTCGATGCATTCGGCGGCGGACACTTTGCTGCAAGACCGGAACTGCTCCGCAAGCTCGTAATGGAAGCTCCGGATGCAATCTCCTGGCTGGAAAACCTCGGCGTTATGTTCGATAAAGATGAGAACGGCCGTATGGTAACAACACACGGCGGCGGAACATCCAGAAAACGTATGCATGCGTGCCGTGACTACTCCGGCGCAGAGATTATGAGAACTCTGCGTGATGAAGTCATCAACCGTGGTATTCCGGTCGTTGAGTTCTCATCCGCAGTAGAGCTGATCAAAGACGATAAGGGACAGGTTGCCGGTGCTGTTCTCCAGAACATGGAGACCGGAGAGTATCAGGTAGCAAAAGCAAAAACAGTTATCATTGCAACCGGTGGTGCAGGACGCCTTCACTACAACAACTTCCCAACCTCCAACCACTACGGTGCAACCGCTGACGGTCTGATCCTCGGATACCGTGCAGGTGCTCCGCTTCTGTATCAGGATACCATTCAGTACCATCCGACCGGAGCTGCTTACCCGGCTCAGATCTTCGGTGCTCTGGTAACCGAGAAAGTACGTTCTCTTGGCGCAATGCTCGTAAACGTAGACGGCGAAGCTTTCATGCATCCACTGGAAACCCGTGACGTATCCGCAGCAAGCATTATTCGTGAATGCTCCGACGACCGCAACGAGGGCGTTGAGACTCCGCAGGGCAAGGCTGTATGGCTGGATACCCCGATGATCGATCTGCTTCACGGAGAAGGAACCATCGAGAAGAGAATCCCGGCTATGTTCCGTATGTTCATGCAGTATGGTATCGATATGAGAAAAGAGCCGATTCTGGTTTATCCGACCCTGCATTATCAGAACGGCGGTCTGGAAATCAACGGCGAAGGCTTCACCAATACGGTAAACAACCTGCTTGTAGCAGGCGAGGCTGTCGGAGGAATCCACGGAAGAAACCGTCTGATGGGTAACTCTCTGCTTGACGTTATTGTATTTGGCCGCGATGCAGGAAAAGCTGCCGCAGCAAAAGCAAAAGACGTAACGCTTGGCAAGATGAATCTGGATCACGTTGAGAAATACGCTGAGATCTTAAAAGAGGCAGGTATTGATACCGGTATGGTATCTCCGCAGCTTCTGCCGAATTATGCAGGTAAAAGACACCTGTAAAATGCAGTAACCGCGAAAAAGCGTGTCGGAAGGGGGCGGCGTTTAAAAGCCGCTTCCGGGACACGCTTTCCGTGCTGAAATCCAAAAGGTTTTTCGGTACGATAAATCATAGAAGTAAAGAAAGGTGGAGAACCCCATGCGTGAAATTCAGGCTAGTACCATTACGGATGTGGTAGAGAAACTTTGTATCGAAGCAAACTACCATCTTCCGGAAGACGTAAAATGTGCCATCACAGGCTGCCGTGCCTGCGAGGATGGCGAGATTGCAAAAGGTGTTCTGGACAAAATCGTAGAAAACTATGAGATCGCAGACGCACAGAACGTGCCGATCTGCCAGGATACCGGAATGGCATGTGTTTTCCTGGAAATCGGACAGGATGTGCACATCGCAGGAGGAGATCTTGCAGAGGCAGTCAACGAAGGTGTCAGAAGAGGATATGACAAAGGATACTTAAGAAAATCCGTTGTCAAAGATCCGGTCAGAAGAGGAAACACCGGCGACAATACACCGGCTATGCTCTACACCGAGATCGTTCCTGGCGAGCAGATCAAAGTTACCGTAGGCCCGAAAGGCTTCGGAAGCGAAAATATGAGTATGATCCGTATGTTCAAACCGTCCGCAGGTCTTCAGGGAATCAAGGATTTCATCCTGGAAGTTGTTGAGACAGCAGGCCCGAACCCATGCCCGCCTATGGTAGTCGGCGTTGGTATCGGCGGAACCTTCGATAAATGTGCACTGCTTGCGAAAAAAGCACTGATGCGCCCGATCGATTCCGAGAACCCGGATCCGTTCTACGCAGATCTGGAAAAAGAAATGCTGGAGAAAGTCAACAAACTCGGCATCGGACCGCAGGGCTTTGGCGGAAAGACCACAGCCATCGGCCTCAACATTGAGACAATGCCGACTCATATCGCGGGAATGCCGTGTGCAGTCAACATCAACTGCCATGTTACCCGTCATAAAACGGAGGTGATCTGATCATGGAAAAACATATTCAGCTGCCTTTAACAGAAGAACTGGCAAAAACACTGCATGCCGGAGATACCGTATATCTTTCCGGAACCATCTATACCTCCCGTGACGCAGGCCACAAGAGAATGTGCGAAGCGCTCGCAAGAGGAGAAAAAATCCCGTTTGATCCGACAGACGCTACGATTTACTACGTAGGACCGACCCCTGCAAAACCAGGCCAGGTCATCGGATCTGCAGGTCCTACCACCAGCGGCCGTATGGATGCGTATGCTCCGACCATGATGTCCGTAGGCGCAAGAGGAATGATCGGTAAAGGCGCACGTCTTCCGGAAGTGGTAGAAGCCATGAAGAAATATCATGGCGTATACTTCGGAGCCATCGGCGGAGCCGGCGCACTGCTTGCAAAATGCATCAAAAAAGCAGAGCTGATCGCATACGAAGATCTCGGCGCAGAGGCACTTCGCCGTCTGGAAGTAGAAGACATGCCGCTTTTTGTTATCATCGACTGCGACGGAAATAATCTGTATGAGATGGGAAGAAAAGAATACTTAGAAGCGCATAAAGAAGACTAAAGGTTACATTTGTAACGACGAAATACAAGAGAGACCATAGACCTGTCTGATTATTTCAGACAGGTCTCAAGCTGGAAAGACATCAGGGCATTAACACTTGCAAGCGACTTTCGGCAGAAAAAGGAATGAAAGAGGAAGAAAAACATGACTGTAGAAATGATAAGCCACTTACTGGAAGCACTGATGATCCTGTGCTTTGGCCTGTCCTGGCCGCTGTCCATTTATAAATCCTGGACTTCAAGAACAGCAAAAGGAAAGAGCCTTTACTTTGAGGTGTTCATCTGGATCGGATATATTTTCGGTATTGCCAACAAATTTATCAGCTATATGAACAACCCGGACAAAGACTGGATCTTTTTCCTTGCATGGGCTTTCTATTTCCTGAACATTGCAGAGATCACCGTAGATATGGTGCTGTACTTCCGCAATGTAAAACTGGATAAGAAAAGAGAAGCAGAGAAATAAAGCAGCGGAATACAGTTAAACTTACAGAATCCCCGGCGGTGCGGCATTTGATGCGGCATCGGCGGGGATTCTTACGTTTTGCTTACAATATCTTACAATTTCTGAGATTGCTTGCAGGGGGGGAAGGATTCTGTATAATGGAGTTATCAAGAGACGATCGGTGTAAGAGAAAGGAGGATTTTTATGAAACAATATGCATGGATCATGGCAGCATGCCTGACGGCAGCGATGGTAAGCGGATGCGGAGTAGCTCAGAAAGGTGAGGCGGGAAATGGATCAGAAAGTACAGCTGCGAGTTCAGAAAGATCAGAGGTTGTTGTGCCAGAGGGTACGGAAGCAGAGAACGAAAAAGGTGCCACGGCAGTGAAGCTCTCAGAAGGAGAAATTTACCGGGATGATTTCGACGGGGATGGGAAGGAAGAAGAATTTTCCTTTACCTTTGAGGGGGATGGAAAGGACAATCATAATCTGGAACTTTATGCTTATACGATGCAGATGAACTGTGACGGTCTGGTATATCAGAAAGAACTGTATGGTGGATATGAAGAGACATGGATGATTCGAAGTGCAGATGGTGATCATTATCTGTATCAGGAATCTTATGGCGAAGATCTCATGCATTCTGTGACGGTTTTTCGGGTAACATCTGATGAAATTGCAGAAGCGGGAGAAGCAGAGGGAAGAATCGGAGACGAAGGAATTCAGGATGTGAATGCATTCCAGTGGGCTGACAGGATCTATATGCTTGGGACATATGCAGGATATCGAACGGTTGGTGTTGGGGCAGATGGACTTCCAGAGGCAAAAGAAGATGCTTATACGATCGAATGGCTGACAGGACCGCTGGTTGTCAAGGAGGGAACGACCCTGACGGCAGAAATTTTTAACAGCAATGGAAACCCGGAAAACATCGTGCTTACGACCGGAACAGAGCTGACTCCGAAAAAGACAGATGGAACAACGTATGTGGATGCAGAACTTTCCGATGGAACGATGTGCCGAATCCATATAGAAACTGCGGAAGGTTTTCCACATACGATTGACGGTGTCGATGAACATGAATATTTTGAGTCAATTCCATACGCGGGATGACCCACACCGCCAAAAGAAGGGATTGCGGGAACGCAGAAAGCAGGGTATACTTGTGTATAGAATCTGCTTGACTTAAAGTGCACTTCATAGTTTAAAATAAAGAAAGCTGGAGATTTGCCGTGTCAGAAAAGAGAAGGTTCTGGCAGAGCAGAGGTTTCAGCTTTCTTTTTATGTTGCATCGTATGTGGGTGTGAAAGAAAAGGGAAAAAAGAAAAACGAGGTGAATGTTTTGGAGGCAAGAGAAGTATTAGAAAAAGTAAAAAACAACGAAATCTCGATCGAGGAGGCAGAGAAATATTTCAAAAAAGAGCCGTTCGAGGAGATGGGATATGCGAAACTGGATACGCACCGGGAAATCCGGAGCGGATTTGCGGAGGTCATTTTCTGTGCGCGGAAGGCGGATGAACATCTGCTGAAGATTTTTACGCGCCTGTATGAGCAGGACGGAGAGGTTTTCGGAACGAGAGCCAGTGAGCATCAGTATGAGCTGATCCGCGAAAAGTTTCCGGAAGTGGTGTATGATCCGCTGTCGCATATTTTAAAAATAGAAAAGAAAGACAAGAAGCGGATCGGAAAAATTGCGGTCTGTACGGCTGGAACTGCGGATATTTCCGTTGCCGAGGAGGCGGCGCAGACCGCAGAATACTTCGGTGCAAACGTTGAGCGTATCTACGATGTCGGTGTGAGCGGTATCCACCGCCTGCTGTCGCGTCTCGATACGATTCAGAGCGCCAACTGCGTTGTAGCCGTTGCCGGAATGGAGGGGGCGCTGGCGAGCGTGCTCGGCGGCTTGGTGGACAAGCCGGTGATTGCTGTTCCGACATCCGTTGGCTACGGGGCCAGCATGAACGGTCTTTCGGCGCTGCTTACGATGATCAATTCCTGCGCGAACGGAATTGCCGTCGTGAATATCGACAACGGCTATGGAGCCGGATATATTGCAACACAGATTAACAGAATGGGAGTACATCAAGATGAGTAAAAGTTTATATCTGGAGTGCGGGAGCGGAATCAGCGGAGATATGACCGTTGCAGCGCTGCTCGACCTGGGAGCAGACCGGGAAGTGCTGGAGAAATCACTGGAAAGCCTGAAACTGCCGGGATACGAAATTGCGATTACAAGAGTGAAAAAGTCGGGGCTGGATGCCTGCGATTTCAATGTGATTCTGGATGCAGAGCATGAGAACCATGATCACGATATGGCGTATCTGCACGGGGATGGGGCAGAAGTGCATGACCATCCACATGATCACGAGCATCATCATGACCACGATCACACAGGTGAGCATCATCACCATCATGAGCACCGCGGGCTGCCGGAGATTCTTGCGATTATCCGCAGCGGCGGTCTGACACCGGGAGCAAGAGCGCTGGCGGAGCGGATTTTCCAGATTCTTGCCGAAGCGGAAGCAAAAGCCCATGGCGTGCCGCTTGATCAGGTGCATTTCCATGAGGTGGGAGCTGTCGATTCCATCGTGGATATTGTGGCTGCCGCTGTCTGCCTGGATAACCTGGCGCCGGATGAAGTCATCGTGACGGGTCTCAGCGAGGGAAGCGGCTTTGTCAGATGCCAGCACGGCATGATCCCGGTTCCGGTACCGGCTGTTTTAAATATCGTACAGGCACATGGCCTGACCCTCGTTCCGACCGGAATCCAGGGTGAACTGGTCACACCGACCGGAGCAGCCATTGTTGCGGCAATCCGTACCAAAGAGACACTGCCGGCATCCTTCAAATGTACCAGAACAGGTCTTGGCGCCGGAAAACGGACGTATGAGCGCCCGTCACTGCTACGTGCGATGATGCTCGAAACAGAAGAAAACGACGAGAAAGATACGATCTGGAAGCTGGAGTGCAACATTGATGACTGCACCGGCGAGGCGCTCGGCTACTGCATGGGAAAACTGCTGCGATCAGGTGCAAGAGATGTCCATTACATCCCGGTCTATATGAAGAAAAACCGCCCGGCTTACCAGCTGGATGTAATCTGTGATGATACAACGCGGGAGACGTTGGAAAATATCATATTCGCCGAGACCACCACAATCGGCATCCGCCGCTGCCGGATGGAGCGCACTGTGATGAAACGCGAGTTTGCGACAATCGCAACCGAGTACGGCGATGCGACAGTCAAGATCTGCCGCCACGGCGAGATCGAAAAAATTTACTCAGAGTACGAGAGTGCTGCAGTAATTGCAGAAAAAAGCGGCATGCCGGTCGGCGAGGCTGGTGCGTGGATCGTACAGAAATATAAAGAAGGAAACAAAAAAGCATGAGATATTTAAAACCACATTTTTACGACCAGTTTGTATGCACCGCCGGAGACTGCCCGGATACGTGCTGTGCCGGATGGCAGATCGTGATCGACGAGGATTCCCTGGAGCGGTATGGAAATGAGAAGAGTGAGTTTGGAAAGCGCCTGCGCAATTCGATCGACTGGGAGGAAGAGTGTTTTTACCAGAACAACCGCCGCTGTGCCTTTCTGAATGATGAAAATCTCTGCGATCTTTACAAGGCACTGGGGCCGGATTCCTTATGCGACACCTGCCGCCTTTACCCGCGCCATACGGAGGAGTATGAGGGTCTGCGTGAATTATCCCTGTCCCTTTCCTGCCCGGAAGCTGCACGGATTATCCTGTCCTGCAAAGAGCCGGTGCGCTTTCTGGAGGAGGAGACCGACGAGGAGGATGATTTTGAAGAGTTTGACTTCATGATGTTCTCCCAGCTGGAAGACACGAGAGATGTTTTGTTCCGGATTCTGCAGAACCGCGAACTGCCGCTGCAGGAGCGCATGACGGCGGCAGAGCAGCTCGCAGAACAGTATCAGATCTGTATGGAGGAGCAGCGGGAGTATGATATCGATGACCTGCTTCGGAAGTATGAAAAGCATCTGGAAGAGGGAACCTTAAGCGAGTGCGTGGCGGAGAGCCTTGCGGAAAAAGGTGTGGATGCTGCATCCTTTCATGCATATGACCGCCAGGTGAAGGAACTTGCCGTTCTCCGCGGTCTCGAGCGTCTTCGTCCGGAATGGGATACTGTGCTTGACGGCACAGAAAAAGCGCTGTATCAGAACGGAGAAACCGCTTATCAGGCCATCTGTGAAGAATTCCATCGCACCTGGGGCGCTGCAGGTGAACGCCGTGCAGAGTGGGAAAACATCGGTGAGCAGCTTCTGATGTTTTTCGTCTACACCTATTTTTGCGGCGCCGTCTACGACGATATGGTCTGTTCCAAAATGGAACTCGCGCTGTTCTCTGTCCGTTGGATTCAGGAAATCCTGGTTGCACGGTGGCTGGAAAATGGAAAAACGCTTTCCATGCACGACATCGAGGAGCTTTCCTGGAGATACGCGCGCGAGGTCGAGCATTCCGACGATAATCTGAATGCTCTTGAGGACTGGCTCTTTGAAACCTATGCGCCGGAAGGATGCGTACTGGAAGAGGAATAGCCCTGATATCCGAGGAGTTCCTTGTACATTTTCCCCGATCTGTGCTAGGATAAAGATGTTGTACAGAAAGAAAAGAGGGAAAATTATGCAGGAAAAACAAAAGAAATGGATTCTGCGCATTGCGCTTTATCTGATTGGAATTATGGTGCTGGCACTCGGCATCACACTGAATACGAAGACAAACCTCGGTGTATCGCCCATCATTTCCATGCCGTACGCGGTGGCACAGATCTTCGGCTATGAAACAGGAACGGCGGTCTTCGTGGCGTATTTGATCTTCATCGTACTGCAGATCGTACTGCTGAAAGGAAAATTCCCGCCGTTCCAGTTCTTACAGGTTGCCGCAAGTTATCTGACGAGCGCCTTTATTACCATCTTCGACCGGATCATCCCGACCCCTGATCAGATGGGAATGCGGCTTCTCGTCCTTGCCCTTGCCATCATCCTGACCGGAATTGGCGCCGCCGTCACCGTAGACGTCAACATCGTCCCAAACCCGGCCGACGGCCTGGCAAGAGTTCTCGGCGAGCGCTGCGGAAAGAACATGGGTTTCGGAAAAAATCTTTTTGATTTTTCCGCCATCGTCATTTCCCTTGCGATCGGCCTCGTCGGAGCCGGCCGCCCGGTAGGAATCGGAATCGGCACTGTTATAGCCATGGTCTGCACAGGAAGAGTCATCGCGGCATTCAATCATTTCGCAAAAAAGAAAATAGAAGAAATCACCATCGCCTGAGTGATCCATGCCCTTGTCGAAAAACCTTGAGTTTTCGGTGGGGGTTTGTTATAATGAGAGACAGTGAAAGAAAAATTTTTTGATTTGTCATAAGGCGTTTGTTTGCGTTATGAGAAGTGCGAAGGAGGAAGTGGCAAATGAACTTAGTTATTACGATGAGCCGCCGGTTTGGTACTGGGGCGAGTATTATTGCGAAAGAACTTTCCGAGAGACTGCATATCCCGGTATATGATAAGGACGATGTAGAGCACGGCATGCGTGAAAATGCCTTTGAATCTGAGGCGGATGCGATCCGCGAGCTGGCGAAACAGCCGTGTATTATCATTGGACGGTGTGCTTCGGAGTTTCTGAAAGATAAAAGCAACGTCATCAATATTTATGTCTGCGCGGACAAAGAGGATCGGATCAAACGTATCATGAAGCTGTTTTCCCTGACAAGAGAGGCGGCTGAGGTGATGCTGGAAGAGACAGACAAGCAGCGTGCCGAGTATTATTACAAAAATACTGGAAAGACATGGGGAGATGTCAATAACTACCATATGATCTTGAATACCTCGGATCTTGGCATCGAGAACTGTGCCGATATTCTGATGCGGTATTTTGAAATGAAAGATTATATCTAAGAGATATTTAAAAAGAAATACATAAAAAATCAGGTGCTTCCCGAAAAAGAGAAGCACCTGATTTTTTGTGCGGTTTAGTAAGCCTGATACGTATTGCCATAACTCCGGCTGGAGAAGTAATTCTGTTTCAGAACCAGGAACAGTTCGGCATCGGTTGCATATTTGTACGGATACAGATAGAAAATACCGACAAGATTGCAGGTGATTCCGGAAAGAATATACCATCCGATAAAGGAGAGATCAAGAATAAATGTATTCATCTTTTCACCGTTCATCATTTCACGGCTGATGCGGAATGCTTCTTCGGTCGAAAGTTCCGGGTAGTCGGCGAGAAGATAAGGAACCATGCGGTATTCATAAGCTTTCACAATTCCAGGAATCAGAAGAAGCAGCGACCAGAGGAATATATAAAGATTTTTTAAAAACAGAGTCCACACAGTTTTTCCATAGTAGCCGTTCTGGAATCCGAACAGTATGTTGCCAAGTCCCGCTTTTTCCATCGAGTTTTCAATGAAAAACCTCGAGCCTCCTACCTCAAATGGTGCAAGAACAAAAATACGGATCAGAATAAAGGCAAGACCAATGACAAGAAGTACAATGCCGCTGAAGACAGTAAAAACAAATTTAACCGGTCCAAGCGGGGTGAATCTTTCTGCAAAGGATTCCACATTGAAGTTATCGGAAGAAATCGTAAATCCAGATATACCGACCGAGTTAGTCTGATGGCTGTCATTGTTGGAATTTCCAGAATTAGAAGTACCGCTTCCGACCAGCAGAGTCAGAATCAGGGCAGCTACTACACAGATCCAGTAATTGCGTAAAAATGCGGCTTTTCCGCGGGTTTTCAGTTCCTCTCGAGTCCACATAAAAAAGACCTCCCTCTTAATGTAAGTGTAAACAGCAGACAATTCTGCCAAGTCACGATTATCTTACCATGGGGCAGGTGAAACATCAAGACAGCTTAAGGAAAGTTTAAGAAATTGGCAGAAAGATTAAAGTGGAAATGTGCATTCTTAAATAAAGATTTTACTTGTGAAGCGGGGATGAATGTGCTATAATCTCTCCGGTGCGTCAGAACGCAGCGGGGCCGGGTTTCTCCGGGGTGCGTTCTGAAAAAAAGAAACCTGTACGTTGAATTGACAAAGAGAGCGAGGAATCTACGTGTATCTGACAAAGGGCGAGTTTCTGCAGAAATTTGGGATTCTGCCGCAGGAATTTGAAGAGGCAGATATTTCCTGGGAAGAACTGCTGGAAATTGCGGATGATTACGAACGGCGCCGGCCGACGCTGGAAAAGATCCGAAAAGAATTCGTAGCAGAATTTCTGCAGGACAAGGAAAAAGAGATCGGACTGCAGTCGTACCACAGCCGCCTGAAGGACACCGAACATCTGGTGGAAAAGCTGGTGCGCAAGCGTCTGGAAAATTATGCAAAATACCGGAAAATGGATGCGACAAACTACATGCGTTATGTGACAGACCTGATCGGAATCCGGGGACTCTTGCTGTATCGGGAGGACTGGGTAAACTTCCATAAATACATTATCCACTGGTTTAAAAACGATCCGGAAAAATACATCCGTGATTACGGCCGTGACTACGACCAGAACGCATCGGGCTATATGGCAGAGCCGCCGAAGGTCCATACAAGACTTGGCGATTACGCCGACATCTATGTGAACTGGATTCCGGAGGAGAACATTCTGGACCGGAAACATTACCGTGCGGTGCATTACATTGTCGTTTACCGCGGCGTCTACATTGAAATTCAGATTAAGACGCTGTTCGAGGAGGGCTGGGGAGAGATTGACCACAGCATTCTTTATCCGCGGCGCAAGGGAAACGCCATGCTGACAGAGTTTTCCGAGCTGCTGAACCGTCTGGCGGGCATGGGAGATGAGATGGGATCGTTCTACCGCCGTCTCCAGGTTGTGCCGGATGAGAAGTTCCAGAGCAAGGAAACGATTGTGCGCAAGCGTGAATTAAAACCGCAGGTCAAGGCAGCGGTGGAAAAACGCGATCTGAACGAAATTCATACGATGGATGATGCCGTCTGGAGCATACTGAAAGAATAAAACTGCTTTTCAGACATGGGAAAGGATAAAAAATGGATGGAAAAAACACGGGCCGTATGGGCTTCTCTCATGCAGCAGAGGACTCTGCGGAGAATATGATGGCGGCAGTCAAAGCCGGAAAAATCCGAAAACATCTGATGGGAAATACCTCGCCGATCCGCTACGGAACAATGGAAAAACGCGAGATGACCGAATATACCGACTTTGTCCGGACGAAACTCTGCTATGAAATCCTGAATCTGCCCGGGGAGGAAAAATGAATACAATAGAAAAAATATACACAAACTACGACGGACTTCTGGAAGAATTTTCCGAGGAAGTAATCCAGAGCCGTTACGCTGTTTTTTACGAAGAAATCGAGGAATTTGCCAAGAGTCTCGGCATCCGCGAGAAAATCCAGATCAGCGAGTCGCTGTTGAGCCATGCAGTGCTGGACTATTTCACGGATATTTCCCGCCTGAAACATTTTCATCAGGCAAAGCATATCAATTCATTGAAAGTGATCTCCTATGAGACCTACTGGCTGCTGCGGAGAAAACCGATCCAGATCCTGGTGGAGGATGAGACATCGGATGCGATGGCATTTCTGAACGAAAAGTTCGTCTTTTCCCGGATTGCCAAATATCTGATGGGCGACGGAAAACGGGTGATTTTAAGTCCGGAGACGAAAAAAGGCTTTCTGAATTATCTCGATTCGCTGTTTTATTACCTGAAATACCGCAATTACGATGCGGAAATGCTCGAGATGATGCTGATGGGCTTCAAAGCGGGTGTTCTCGTGGCGGATGATTTAAAGGAGCAGGAGTCCTGAAAAACGGGCGGAAGCGGAATACAACAAAATAAGATGAAGATCGAAAGAACCGGACGGGCCGTAAGGCTGCTGTCGGGTTCTTTTTTTGTGCGGTGCTGCATAAAGTGCAGAGAAAACATTGCGATGCATGGACAGAAAACCGTTTAACAATGGAGGGACGGGAACTGCTTTCCTTTGGAACTTTGTACAGGGAGGAATGGATATGGCCACGCTCGAAAAAATCAATGCATTTCTAAAAGCGGTGAATGCAGCCGCCTGGGGACTGCCGCTTCTTTTTCTGCTGCTTGGGACAGGCATTTTTCTGACCATCCAGCTTCGCGCGCTACCCATTCGACGGTTGTTCTTTGCGCTTCGTACAGCATTCGGCCGTGAGGCGAGGTACAGCGGGGAGAAAACAGAAGCGGGAGTTTCGCCGTTCGCATCGCTGATGACGGAACTTGCGGCGGAGATCGGGACGGGTAATATCGTGGGGGTTGCCTCCGCAATGGCGCTTGGAGGACCGGGAGCACTGGGATGGATGATGCTGGCGGCGGTTGTGGGACTTGCTTTGAAATTTTCTGAGAGTTTTCTCTCGGTGCAGTACCGGATGCAAAGAAAAGACGGAACATACTGCGGCGGTCCGATGGTGACGCTGACCAGAGCATTTCCGGGGGAGCGGCTGGCGAAGATGCTGGCTGTGTTTTTTGCCGGAAGCGCCGTGCTGGTATCTCTCGGAATGGGCAATATGACGCAGGCAAACTCGATTGCGCTGGCGATGCAGGATACGTTTGGCGTGGCAAGAGAAAAAAGCGCGTTGGTGCTGACGATTCTTCTGCTGCTCGTGGTGACAGGCGGACTGCGTTCCATTGCAAAAGCGGCGGAGGTGCTGGTACCGGGAATGGCACTCTTTTATCTGGGCGGGGCAGGAATGGTAATCGGTCTGCACGCCGGAGAGCTTCCGCGGACACTGCTTGCGATAGTACGGGACGCGTTTTCTTTCCGGGCGGCATCGGGAGGAGCAGTGGGTGCGGGAATTTCCCTGCTGCCGCCGGCCTTGCGGTATGGAATTTCCCGCGGTGTGTTTTCGAATGAAGCAGGGCTTGGAGCAGGCGGAATCAGTGCTGCGGCGGCACAGACCGACGATCCCGTGCGGCAGGGGTACATCAGCATGACAGGTGTGTTCGTTGATACCATGGTGATCTGTCTTGTGACCGGCCTTGCCGTTGGAGTGACCGGGGCGGCAGAGGGGGTACTGGAGGCGGAAAAAGCGGATGGAGCGGCGATGGTAATTCAGGCCTTTGAAAGTGTGTTCGGACCGGCGGGAGGCTATGTTGTCGCGGTCGGGATTCTGCTGTTCGCATTTGCAACGATGGCCGGCTGGGCATACCAGGGGGAGCAGGCGTTTCTCTGGCTGGTGAAAAAGGATAGCTTCGGAATGGTTTACCGTGTTTTCTTCTGCTTTGCAGCGTTTGCCGGGTGCGTCTGCATGGCGGAAACGGTCTGGAATTTTGCGGAGCTTGCCAATGCCTGCATGGCGGTGCCGAACCTGCTCTGTGTGCTGCGGCTCTGGAAGGAAGTAAAAGAGGAGGCATTCCGGTTTGAAAGCAGGATAAAAAAAGCAGAACAAAAGAAAGATAGAAATACATGAGAAACTGTATTTCCGGTCCTCAGGCAGATTTCGATGCGAGCTGATCGAGAGAGCCGAAAGAATATCCCATTTCTTCCCATTTCGTCAGCAGCTCATCGAGAATCTCCGCGTTGGTGGATGAGGTATTATGAAGCAGGACGATGGCACCGGGATGAATGCGTCCGGTCAACTTTTTGAAAGCCTCCTCGTGGGTCGGCTGCTGATCCTGGTACCAGTCTACATAGGCAAGACTCCAGAAAAAAGTCTGATAGCCGAGATCTTTTGCCATCTGCAGGTTCTGCGTGCTGTATTTTCCCTGCGGAGGCCGGTAAAATTTCACCATTTCCTGGCTGGTGGTCTCCTGGTAAAGAGCGGAAACACGGTTCAGCTCTTCGGAGAAGGCTTCCTGCGTGGAAATTTTGGACATATCCGGGTGCGACCAGGTGTGGTTTCCGACGATATGGCCTTCTGCCGCCATGCGTTTGACAAGATCCGGCTGGTCGGAGAGAAAATTGCCGACGACAAAGAAAGCCGCGGGTGCCTGATGCTTCTGGAGTGCGTCAAGGATCGCCGGGGTGTTGCCGTTTTCATAGCCGCAGTCAAACGTCAGATAGATGATGTTTTCTTCCGGTGAAGCGGCAAACCAGGCGTTGTAGGCGGCAAGCTCTTCGGATGTAGCATTGCCGACGGGAGTCTTCCCTTTTTCCGGGAAGGAGAGCCCCCAGTTTTCGGCAGCAGAGGAGAGGACGGGCATCGAAACGGAAGAAACAGGTGTCTCCGGCGCAGCAGAGAGAAAAACTGGGGCTGCCTTTCGGAGCGCACGGCAGGTAAAGTGGGACAGAACAGAGCCAAAAAGGAAAGCGGAGCAGAAAAAAGCGGCGGCGATACCGGCTTTTTTCAGGATCCGGCGGGAAAGGGGTGAAAGAGAACGCATAAAATCCCCCTCCAGGACTTTTTGAGACAATATATGTATGAATGAAAGAAAACATGCGGCACACATCTGTTTGACTTTACCTGCAATCTATGTCACAATGGCGGTAGAGTGGATGGAAAGGGCAGAGAAAAACAAGATGACAAAATATGAGGTTTTAAAAAAGTACTTCGGTTACGACTCCTTCCGGGAGGGACAGGAAATGCTGGTGGATGCACTTCTTTCCGGGCAGGATGTGCTCGGCATCATGCCGACCGGCGCGGGAAAATCGCTGTGCTATCAGATTCCGGCACTTCTGCTGCCGGGGATTACGCTGGTAGTATCTCCTTTGATTTCCCTGATGAAGGATCAGGTATCCACCCTGAACCAGGCGGGAGTTCACGCTGCATTTCTGAACAGCTCGTTGAGTGCAGCGCAGTACCGGAAAGCACTTGGATTCGCCATGGAGGGCAGATACAAGATTATTTATGTCGCTCCGGAGCGTCTTCTGACACCGGAGTTTCTGTACGCGGTGCAGTCGATGGAGATTTCGATGATCAGTGTGGATGAGGCACACTGTATCTCCCAGTGGGGACAGGATTTCCGCCCAAGTTACTTGAAAATCACAGAGTTTGTAGATCAGCTTCCCACGCGTCCGGTGATCGGAGCCTTTACGGCAACGGCAACAAAAGAGGTGCGGGACGATATCGAGGCACTGCTGTCGCTGCGTGACCCGGTACGTCTTGTAACGGGTTTTGACCGGAAGAATTTGAAATTTACGGTACAGCAGCCGAAAGACAAATTTGCGGCTGCAGAGTCCTTTCTTGCGGAGCATGAGGCAGACTGTGGCATTATTTACTGTCTGACCAGAAAAAATGTGGAGGAGGTCTGTGAAAAGCTCGAACAGAAAGGGTATTCTGTCACAAGATATCACGCGGGCCTTTCCGATCTGGAACGGAAAGAAAACCAGGAAGACTTTATTTACGACCGGAAGCAGATCATGGTAGCGACAAACGCCTTCGGCATGGGAATCGATAAATCGAATGTGCGGTACGTCATCCATTATAATATGCCGAAAAACATGGAAAGCTATTATCAGGAGGCCGGACGAGCAGGCAGGGACGGCCTTCCGGCGGAATGTATTCTGCTGTATGCGGGACAGGATGTGATCACAAACCAGTTCTTTATCGAAAATATGGCACAGGAGAGTGAAGATCCCGAGACGACAGCGCTGATCCGCCAGAGGGAGGAGAAACGCCTGAAAAAGATGACATTCTACTGCTTCACGCACGAGTGTCTGAGAGACTATATCCTGCGGTATTTCGGAGAATACGGTTCCAACTACTGCGGAAACTGTTCCAACTGCCTCTCGGAATTTGAGACAGTGGATGTAACAGTGGCGGCAAAAGCAATTCTGGGCTGTGTGCGGGAATGCCGACAGCGCTACGGCACGACGGTGATTCTCGATACCCTGCACGGCGCAAACACTGCGAAAATCCGTCAGTACCATATGGATGAAAATTCCCATTACGGGGAGCTGTCAAAAGAGCCGGTTTACCGTCTGCGCCAGATCTTAAACGAGCTGCAGGTACGGGAATATCTCTATGTAACAGCCGACACCTACAGTATTGTGCGTCTTCTACCCAAAGCATCGGAGCTGCTGGATGAGGACGGCACGATGCTGATGAAGATGGCGAAAGAAGAAAAACGGATTCTGAAAGCCGCAAAAGAGAAGACAAAGACAAAAACCTCGGCAGCGGCAAAGGATCTTTCCAACGAGGAGGCCGCGGTATTCGAAAAACTGCGGGCACTCCGGATGGAGCTTGCAAAGGAGCATAAAGTTCCGCCGTATATTATCTTCTCGGATAAAACACTGATCCAGATGGCGATGGAGAAACCGTCCAACAAAGAGGAAATGCTGGCGGTCTCTGGTGTCGGCGAGAGCAAATTTGAAAAATACGGGGAACCGTTTCTTGCATGTCTTGCAGAAAGATAAAACAAGTCGTGTAAAAAAACGGGAAAACAACAGGAAAGGAAGAATACGCTTATGAAAAAAGAAAACGCAGTTATTTTTGGAGTGACCGGTGTTGTATTTGCCGCCGCGCTGATTGGAGGCGGAATCTATATGAAAACGGAACGGGACCGAAATCTGAATGCAGATACAGCAAGTACCGCAGCGGACAGCAATAGGGCAGAAGAAGTACAGAAAGCCGTATTTCTTGCAGAAGATTCCGGGTTATGGTACCTGGGAGATCTGGAACACGGAAACATCTATGTGACACATACACCGTCCGACACACTTTACGATGAAAATGGAAATGCCATTGATCCGTCCGAGATCAAAAAAGGAGATTTTCTTCAAGTGGAGGGCGACGGTATTATGCTGAACTCCTATCCGGGACAATATCCGGGCATCAGCCGTATTATGAGAATCAGCGGCGGTACGGAGGCGGATGCAGAAAAATTTGATGAGGAACTTTCCCAGATTCTGCCGGAAAAGGATCCATCGGAAATTCCGTTTCTGAGTCTGTGCTACACACAGCCAAATGCCCAGGTGACAGCTATGGCAACACAGGGAGGTTATACCTGGTCTTATGTTGATGAGGACGGCAATGGTCAGAACGTCGTTGCGGACAGTGCGTTCATTCTGGAATGGACGGAACTGAATGATCTGAATACAGCAAATGACAAAGGAAAAACCGATCTGGAGCTTGTCTTCTCGGAGGAGCCGGATTCTGTCACAGCAGAAAGATGGCCGGCCGAAGACCGGGGGCAGAACTTTGGCAATGGTTACCCGGAGGGAGAAAGCGTTTCTGTGGAGCATGCGGAGAGCTGGAGCATTCCGGGAGCCGAGGCCGGCTACATCTACGAAGTGGACGCGGTATTCGAAAATGGAACCGTGTCATACGGATTTGAAGTGAAAAAGTAAAAAAAGACTTTCTTTTTCTGTGACATTATGCTATTTTTACTGTGAAAACAGAAAAATGCAATGTGCCATACGGCATAAGCAGCTGACTTTTCAAAAATCAGAATCCGTTTGACCGGAGGATGCAAGGAGGAATTTGTATGAAGTTAATTGTTGCTGTATTACGGAAAGAGGACGAGATAGACACTATTGCCGAGTTGAACAAAAAAGGCTTTTTTGTGACGGAGCTTGCCACGACCGGCGGTTTCCTGAAGGAGAAGAACACAACACTGCTGATCGGAACCGATGATCATAAGCTCGACGCTGTGCTTGCGATCTTAAAACAGGAAGCAGGGCTTCGGAAAACAGTTACCTATGCGGCCACCCCGATGGAAAGCGGAAACTTCTGCCCGGGCGGAAATTGCTCTGTTCCGATTGATACCCAGACAGGAGGCTGTACTGTGTTTGTGCTGAACATGGAACAGCTGGAAAAATTCTAAGACTCTAAAGATTTTTAAATTCCGGCATATGATCCCGGTAGTGGAGCGGCAGATGCGTACGCTGACAGTCGGGATTGGAACGCTCTTTGATGGCAATTGCGGTGAAAAATCCTTTCCAGAGTTCTTTGTAAGGATCCGAAGTGGATTCCGTGAGGGAAAGGCGTTCTATTTCATCCGGAGAAAGACGGGTCAGATAAAAGGGCCGGTCAGCGGGATGCACGACGGCAAGCTGCCGGTTATCATCGAGAATCATCCAGTTTTCTGAGGGAAGCCGGTCAGAAAAATGGGGAGCGACCAGGGTCAGCACATTGGCTTTCGGGGAAATATGCGAGACCAAGATCGGAAAACCGGAGGAAATATTTGTAAAACGGATAAATTCCCGGAACGAATGCGCTTCATTTGTGACCTGACGGGAAACTTCAAAAGCGTGGAATACCGCCGGTTCCTGCAGCATATGCAGGGTATCCTTTCCATAGGAAAAGCCGTAGAGCAGAAAACGATAAATGATGTCGGGAGCGTCGCTTCTCTCGGACATTGCACAGAGATAGACGAGCCGCCAGGCTGCTGCGCCGATCTTCTTTTGAATGGATCGCGTGACGCTGGCGGCTTTTTCTGTGTCCGGCTCAACATGGCAGTAATCGCAGAACAGCTCCAGATTGCCGACTGGTTCCGTCATCAGCCGTACATTGCGGTAGCCGAGACGGGAATTCCAGGCTTCATAGATGCAGGTCAGGATCGACGCAAGATCCGGGCTGCAGGTGTAAACAGTCATAATAAAATCCTTTCTGAAATCAATTGATACAGACAACAGCCTTCTGCAAAAAGCGCAGATACAGCAAAAAGGCTTTTCCGTGAGAAGAACGCCCGGGATTATATATGCCCAGGTACGGCAGCATCAAACAGAGAAAGCTGCTGATACTGTTCCGGATGGGAAACCTCCCAGTTGGAGGCGGCTTCCTCTCCCGTGAGCTGCCGGGTCAGAAATTGCTGTTCCAGCCGCATGTGATACATCATTTTTCCCTCGCAGGTGATAAAATATTTGGCGCGTTTCAGCACCACACCGATCTTTTTCAGGTGCTCAAATGAAAGATGGGAGCTTCTGCGGCTCTTTACAATCCGCATGGCCGATTTCGGCCCGATGCCGGGAACGCGCAGAAGGTCGGTATACTCAGCCGTGTTGATCTCCACCGGAAACAGCTCCATATGGCGCAGCGCCCAGTCGCATTTCGGGTCGAGCTGTGCATGAAAGTTCGGGTGGGCTTCATCGAGCAGTTCATCCGCCTGAAAACCGTAGAAGCGGAGCAGCCAGTCTGCCTGATAAAGGCGGTGTTCCCGAAGAAGCGGCGGCTTGGTTTCACGTGAGGGCAGGGCGGAATCCTCGTTGACCGGAATGTAGGCGGAGTAAAAGACGCGCTTCAGGTCATACTGCTGGTAGAGAAGCTGTGAGGTGGAGAGAAGCTGGTAATCGTTTTCCTTTGTCGCACCGATGATCATCTGCGTGCTCTGGCCGGCAGGAACGAAGGGAGCAGAGCGTTCCTTTTCCGGCAGTGACCGCGCGGAGGAGGAAGAGATCCAGCCCAGATCGGCAGCGGAGGCGGAAATCTGCTTTCGTGTATCGAAAATGGAGTGGGAGAGATAGCGGTTTCCCGAGGAACGCTCTAAAAAAGCGCTTTTCCCTGCGGTCAGCCGGTAATCTACAATACCGGACTGGATCTGGCGCATGGGTTTTAAAATCGCTTTCTGTGTCTTCTGCGGGGCCAGTTTCTGCAGCCCTTCTCCGGTCGGGAGTTCCAGATTGACGCTCATGCGGTCGGCGAGATAGCCGGTCTTTTCGATCAGCTCGACGGGTGCGCCCGGGATAGCTTTGACGTGGATGTAGCCGTTAAAGCGGTAACGATTACGTAAAAGATGCAGAGTGCGGTACATGAGCTCCATCGTATGGGCAGGATTTTTGTAGACGGCGGAACTTAAAAAGAGTCCCTCAATATAGTTTCGGCGATAAAATTCCGTGACGAGTGTACAGACCTCCTCCGGTGTAAACGTGGCGCGCTGCCGGTCATTCCCGGCGCGGTTGACGCAGTATTTACAGTCGTAGATACAGTCGTTGCTCTGCAGAATTTTCAACAGAGAGATACAGCGTCCGTCGGAAGAAAAGCTGTGGCAGATACCGCAGGAGACCGAATTGCCGAGATGTCCCTGTTTTCCGGCACGGTTCACACCGCTGGAAGTGCACGCAACGTCGTATTTGGCCGCGTCAGCGAGAAGATTCAGCTTCTCGGAGAGAGAAAGTGTTTGTGATGATAACTGCATGGCAGAAAAATTCCTTTCTATGTCCAAATGAATACGAATAAAAGTAAAACAATAAGATAACAGGTATTTTATGAAGAGAACAACTGTTCGATAAAAGAAGTGTAACACAAATCGAACGAATGTTCAAGAGGAAAAATGAAAATAGTACAAGAAAATACTGGAAGAAAAGAAACAGAATTCGATCCGGAAAAACGTGAACAGGAAACAGCAGGGAAAATTTCTGTTAGAAAAAAGTTATACAAAAACAGCCGCACAGATCGGAAAAACAAATCTGTGCGGCTGTAAGCCAAATTTTATGGAATTGAAACGGAAGCAGGGCCGTTTACGCCAGAAGCGCCCCAATTGCCCCGAATACGCCGGAACTTGCAAGCAGCATGATGACGCTTGCGAGGAGAACACCGCCCATGACGGCGAGAACGCTGGTCTTAAAGTCCATATCGAGGATACTTGCGGCCAGTGTGCCGGTCCATGCGCCGGTTCCCGGGAGCGGGATGCCGACGAAGAGCAGCAGGGCAAGCGGAAGTCCGCGGCCGGCTTTTGCTTTCAGTTTTTCCCCGCCTTTTTCGCCTTTTTCCAGACACCAGGTGAAGAACTTTCCGATATACTTTTTATCACATCCCCAGACAAGAACCTTTCGAGCGAACAGGAAAATAATCGGAACCGGAAGCATATTTCCGATGACGGCGATCAGATAGGCAGGAAGCGTCGGAATATGGAAAGCTACCGCGTACGGAATCGCACCACGCAGCTCGATGAGCGGAACCATGGAAATCAAAAATACAATCAGATATTTGGTAATCATATACACCTCTCGTTTTTTACAAAATGTTATCGTTTCTTAGTGCAACGCTCTTATTGTAGCGTGATGCCCGCCATTTGTCCAGTATAAAAAGAAAGAAAAGAGCGGGAGTAAAAGAAATCTTAAGAATTTCTGTATTTTTGTATAATTTTATAACCTTCAAAATTTGAATTTTAGAAAACTGTATGTTAGAATGAAGTGTACTGTTTGCAAAAGAACAGCAGAGATGCCCCAATGACAGGGGGCGTGGACTGAAATAACAAACGAGGAGGACCCACCTATGATTGCACTGATCGACTATGATGCCGGAAATATAAAAAGCGTGGAAAAAGCCTTTCAAAGCCTTGGAAAAGAGGTCGTACTGACCAGGGATCCAGAAGTATTAAAGCGCGCAGATCACGTCGTTCTGCCGGGTGTCGGCAGTTTTGGAGATGCGATGGAAAATCTGAACCGCTATCATCTGGTACCGGTCATTCATGAAATCGTAGAAAAAGGGACTCCGTTTCTTGGAATCTGCCTCGGACTTCAGATCCTGTTTGAACGCAGCGAAGAGAGCCCGGGCGTTGCAGGCCTTGGTCTGTTAAAAGGAGAAATTCTCCGGATTCCGGACAAAGAGGGCTTAAAGATTCCGCACATGGGCTGGAATTCCATCCATCTGCAGAACGGTGGACGCTTATTCAAAGGCATCCCGCAGGAATCGTATGTTTACTTTGTCCACTCCTACTATCTGAAAGCAGAAGAGGAGGAAATTGTAAAAGCAACGACAGAGTACAGTACACACATCCATGCATCTGTGGAAAAAGAAAATCTGTTCGCCTGCCAGTTCCACCCGGAAAAGAGCTCAGATCTTGGGCTTGCCATTCTGAAAAATTTTGCGGAAATTGGAGAGGAGGACTGACGGATGTTTACAAAACGAATTATCCCATGCCTGGATGTAAAAAACGGAAGAGTCGTAAAAGGCGTTAATTTCGTCGATTTAAAAGATGCCGGTGACCCGGTGGAGATCGCAAAAGCGTACGACAAGGCAGGAGCCGATGAAGTTGTTTTTCTTGACATCACTGCTTCCTCCGATCAGAGAGGAACCGTCGTTGATATGGTACGCAAAGTAGCAGCAAACGTTTTTATTCCATTCACCGTTGGCGGCGGAATCCGTACCGTGGATGATTTCAAGATGCTGCTCCGCGAAGGAGCCGATAAAATCTCGATCAACTCCTCTGCCATCAACAATCCGCAGCTCATCCACGACGCGGCACAGAAATTCGGCAGCCAGTGCGTGGTCGTTGCGATCGATGCAAAGAAAAGAGCGGACGGAAGCGGCTGGAATATCTATAAAAACGGCGGCCGCATTGATGTCGGCATCGATGCCGTTGCGTGGGCAAAAAAAGCAGAAAGCCTTGGCACCGGAGAAATCCTGCTCACCAGCATGGACTGTGACGGAACAAAGGCAGGGTATGATATTGAGCTGACAAGAACCATCGCAGAAAGTGTCGGCATTCCGGTCATCGCATCCGGCGGCGCAGGAACGCTGGAGCATTTCTATGACGCTTTAACCGAAGGAAAAGCCGATGCCGCACTTGCCGCATCTCTGTTCCACTACAAAGAACTGGAAATTCGTGAAGTCAAAGAATATCTGGCAGGCCGCAATGTGCCGGTCCGCCTGTAAAAGGAAGGGAGAAAACGATATGCCGCCTCTTAGCGGAAGCTGGGCCAATGCCCTGAAAGGAGAATTCTCCAAAGATTATTATAAAAAACTGTTTCAGACGGTGGGAGCGGAGTACAAAACCCGCACTATTTACCCGCCGGCTGATGATATTTTCAATGCGTTCCACTTTACCCCGCTCGAGCAGGTCAAAGTGGTCATCTTAGGCCAGGATCCGTACCACGAGCCGGGACAGGCGCACGGACTCTGCTTTTCCGTAAAACCGGAAGTAGACATTCCGCCGTCTCTGGTCAATATTTACAAGGAACTCGAAGACGATCTGGGATGCTACATCCCGAACAACGGTTATCTCGAAAAATGGGCACGGCAGGGTGTTCTGATGCTGAACACGGTGCTGACTGTGCGTGCGCATCAGGCAAATTCCCACAAGGAAATCGGCTGGGAGCAGTTCACGGACGCGGCAATCAAAGTGCTCGCCGGGCAGGACCGCCCGATGGTATTCATCCTCTGGGGCCGTCCGGCGCAGCGGAAAAAAGAGATGATCCACAATCCAAAGCATCTGGTGCTGATGTCCGCTCATCCGAGTCCGCTCTCTGCATACCGTGGATTTTTCGGCAGCCATCCGTTTTCCAGAACAAACGAATATCTGGAAGAAAACGGTCTTGCGCCGATTGACTGGCAGATCGAAAATGTAATACGGGAGCAAAAGCATGAGTAAAAAGAAAAATACATTATTGAGAAATACTTCTATTTTAATGGCGGCAACGATTATCTCACGTGTGATCGGTCTTTTATACCGGTCACCGCTCGGCGAAACGATTGGAAATGAGGGACTTGGCTATTACAGTACGGCGAGTAATCTGTATACGATTCTGCTTCTGATCTCCTCCTATAGTATTCCGATGGCAGTGTCAAAAATCGTATCCGAACGTCTGGCATTAAAAGAGTACCGAAATGCACATCGCGTGTTCCACGGTGCCCTTCTTTACGCCGTGATCGTAGGTGGAGTTGCTGCACTGGTGGCATTCTTTGGCGGGAAATTCCTTCTGCCGTATAACCAGCAGAATGCACTCCTCGCCCTGCGTGTATTGGCGCCGACGATCTTTTTCTCGGCTGTTCTCGGCGTTCTGCGTGGCTATTTCCAGGCCCACAGCACGATGATGCCGACCTCAATTTCACAGATCATCGAGCAGGTATTCAACGCCGCATTCAGTATTGGCGCCGCCTGGTTCTTCATCCAGCAGTTCGCGACAAACGATACCGAACATGCCAAATTCGGTGCCGCCGGCGGAACCCTCGGAACAGGAGCCGGTGTCCTGGCAGGCCTCTGCTTCATGGTGATTGTCTATGGCGTAAATCGGAAAACCATTCTGCGGAAAGTGGCAAAGGACACGCGCCACCGCGAAGAATCCTACCGCGAAATTTTTCAGGTTCTTTTTCTGATGGTAACACCGGTTATCTTTACGACCTTTATTTATAACTGCAACGCTTACCTGGACAATTACCTGTTCTTCACCATCCTCGGATGGCACGGAGAGAATCAGAAAGCACTGAATGCCGCATATGGAGAGTTTTCCAACTATTATGTTACCCTGATCAACGTCCCGCTTGCTATGGCAAGTGCATCCGCATCCGCGATGATGCCGGAGGTATCCTCGTGTTATGCGACCGGTGATCTCGATGAGGCAAACGACAAGATTCTTGAGACGATCCGTCTGACGATGTTCATCTCCATCCCGGCAGCTGTCGGTCTTGGCGTCCTGGCATTCCCGATCACAGGAGTTCTGTTCCCGTCAAGCTCGAGCCTTTCCGGCAAACTGTTGATGATGGGTGCAGTCTCAGTTGTGTTTTCGGCACTGTCCACCATTACCAACAGCGTCCTGCAGTCCATCGGCCAGCAGAAAAAAGCCCTGCACAACGCTGCCATTTCCCTTGGAATGGATCTTGCCATCCTGGCTTTGATTCTCACAGTCTTCCCGAAGACAAATATCTATGCTGTTGTCTTTGCGGGAATCTTGTTTTCCTTAAGCATGTGCATACTAAATAATCTATCAATCCGCAAACACTTGAATTTCCGCAACGAATTCAAAAACACCTACGTAAAACCATTGATTGCAGCTGCAATCATGGGCGTCGTAACCTGGGTTGTTTACTATGGGCTCTTTGCCATCACCAAACGCCCATCCATCAGCATGCTGATCGCAATCCTGATTGCAATTGTTGTATATTTGATTGCTTTTGTGGTTGTAACCGGGACAACCGAGGCCGAAATGCGCCGCATGCCAATGGGAACAAAACTGGTAAAGGTTCTCCGTATCCTGCGGATTTACCGCTAAAACCAATAGAAAAGGCGGTCAGAGTTTTTCGACTCTGACCGCCTTTTCGGTTAACTGAATCAAGCAAATAGCAAAGCGGATTGCGAATATCCGCTTTGCTTGAAACTATGTAAATTTACACGTCTTTTTCTTCACGCAATTCCTGCTTCAGATTCTTATTTGCAGTAGAAAGCATCAGTTTAATACGGTTCAGCTGATTCACCTCCGAAGCACCGGGATCGTAGTCGACAGCCACGATATTTGCCTTCGGATACTCCTTACGGATTGCCTTAATCACACCCTTACCAACAATGTGGTTCGGCAGGCATGCAAACGGCTGGATACAGACGATGTTGTAAACATCACTGTGAATCAGCTCCATCATCTCGCCCGTCAGGAACCATCCCTCACCGGTCTGGTTACCACAGGATACAATCGGGGAAGCATATTTTGCCAGATCCCGCACATCGGCCGGTGGATCAAAATGCTCACTCTTCTTGAACTCCGCAACCGCCGCACTGCGCAGCCAATTGATCAGTTTAATACCGGTATTTCCCAACATCGAAGAACTTTTTTTGAATCCCAGGTGCTCTACCTTGAAGTTCGTATTGTAGAAGCAGTAACAGAAGAAGTCGATCAGATCCGGGACAACCGGTTCCGCGCCTTCACTCTCAAGCAGCTCCGCCAGATGGTTGTTAGCCGCCGGAAGGAACTTAACAAGAATCTCGCCGACAATACCGACACGCGGTTTCTTTTCATCGGTGATCGGAATGTGGTCGAAATCGCGAATCATCGTGCGGCAGATCTGTTTGAAGCGGGTATGGCTTAAGCGTTTTGCTGAAATAAAATCAATACAGATCTTTTCCCATTTCTGATGAATCCGGTCTGTTGTACCCTTTTTCTGCTCATAAGGACGCATCCGGTAAATACATTTCATCATGATATCGCCGAATTCTGCTGCATAGCAGAGACGAATCGCAAGATCCGGCGTGATCTTGAAGCCCGGATTTTCCTCCAGACCGCTCAAGTTAATCGAGATGACCGGAATCTGCGTCATATCGGCCTTCTCCAGCGCACGGCGGATAAATCCGATGTAGTTCGAAGCACGGCAGCCGCCGCCGGTCTGGCTCATGATGACAGCCACTTTGTTCAGGTCATACTTGCCGGAGAGCAGCGCCTGCATAATCTGTCCGACTACCATCAGAGACGGATAGCAGGCATCGTTGTTGACGTATTTCAGTCCGACATCGACCGCCTCTTTGTTGTCGTTCGGAAGCACTTCCAGATTGTATCCGGCTGCGTTGAACGCCGGCTGCAGAAGCGAGAAGTGGATCGGTGACATCTGCGGGCAGAGGATGGTGTAGTCTTTCCGCATTTCTTTCGTGAAGACCGGTTTCTGGATCGAGGACGGAAGAATCTCGCGTACCGCCTGTTTCCGGTCATGTGCACGGAGGGCAGCGAGCAGAGAGCGGACACGGATTCTGGCAGCGCCGAGGTTGTTGACCTCATCGATCTTCAGGCAGGTATAAATCTTGCCGCTTCTGGTCAGAATCTCATAAACCTCATCGGTGGTAACGGCGTCGAGACCGCAGCCGAACGAGTTCAGCTGAATCAGGTCAAGATCGTCGCGTGTCTTTACATAGTTTGCAGCTGCATACAGACGGGTGTGGTACATCCACTGGTCATTGACACGGAGCGGACGCTCGAGCGGTGCCAGATGGGAAACAGAGTCCTCCGTCAGCACGCACAGTCCGTAGGAGTTGATCATATCCGGGATACCGTGATGGATTTCCGGATCGATGTGGTATGGACGGCCGGCAAGCACGATGCCTCTGCGGCCGGTTTCTTTCATATACTGAAGCGTTTCCTCGCCTTTTTTCTGCATATCGCGTCTTGCAGCACCAAGCTCTTCCCATCCGGCATGAACAGCAGCACGGACTTCATCCTCCGGCAGACCGGAGAACTCTTTGACAAGACCATCGGCAAGCACCTTTTCACTCGTAAACGCAAGGAACGGATTGCGGAACGTAATGGAATCGTCCTGCAGCTCGTCCACGTTGTTTTTGATATTTTCCGCATACGAGGTAACGATCGGGCAGTTGTAGTGGTTGATGGCTTCCGGGAACTCGGTGCGCTCGTACGGGATACACGGGTAGAAGATGAACTTCACACCGTGGCGTAAGAGCCAGGTCACATGGCCGTGCGCCAGTTTGGCCGGATAGCACTCGGATTCACTTGGAATCGACTCAATACCGAGCTCGTAGATCTTGCGGCTCGAGGTCGGAGAGAGTACCACGCGGTATTTCAGCTGCGTAAAGAAGGTGTACCAGAACGGATAATTCTCAAACATATTGAGGACTCTCGGAATGCCGACCTCTCCGCGGATCGCTTCATCCTGCGGCAGCGGCTGGTAGCCGAAGATCCGTTTGTATTTGTATTCGAACAGGTTCGGAATATGATCTTTGTTTTTCTCTTTTCCGATACCGCGCTCGCAGCGGTTTCCGCTGATGTACTGACGGCCGCCGGAGAATTTGTTGATGGTCAGACGGCAGCTGTTCGTACATCCCTTACAGTTTGCCATCGTGGTCGAATATTTCAGCTCGTTGATCTTTTCAATGGAGAGCATCGTGGTCTCCTGATCGGCGGAGTAGCGCTCTCTTGCGATCAGCGCCGCACCGAACGCACCCATGATGCCGGCGATGTCCGGGCGGATGGCTTCGCAGTTGGCGATCCGCTCAAAGCTTCGGAGAACAGCGTCGTTGTAGAACGTACCGCCCTGTACGACGATGTGGCGTCCCAGCTCGGTGGCATCCGAAACTTTAATTACCTTATATAATGCGTTTTTAATAACGGAGCAGGCAAGTCCGGCAGAAATATCGGCGACGGATGCGCCCTCTTTCTGCGCCTGTTTTACCTTGGAATTCATAAATACGGTACAGCGGGTACCAAGATCGATCGGGTGTTTTGCAAACAGCGCCTCATGCGCGAAATCCTGCACGCTGTAGTTCAGGGACTGCGCGAACGTCTCGATGAAGGAACCGCAGCCGGAGGAACATGCCTCGTTCAGCTGTACGCTGTCTACAGTGCCGTTTTTGATCTTGATGCACTTCATATCCTGGCCGCCGATGTCGAGAATACAGTCGACTTCCGGATCGAAGAATGCGGCAGCGTAATAATGGGAAATCGTCTCTACCTCACCCTCATCCAGCATCAGTGCAGCTTTGATGAGCGCCTCGCCGTAACCGGTCGAACAGGACCAGGCGATCTGTGCGGAATCCGGCAGTTTGGAGTAGATCTCCTGGATCGCGCGGATCGATGTGCCGAGCGGATTTCCGTGGTTGTTGCTGTAGAAGGAATAGAGAAGAGCACCGTCTTCGCCGACGAGTGCAGCTTTGGTCGTCGTGGAACCGGCATCAATACCGAGATAACAGTTTCCTTCGTAGGTGGAAAGATCGGCGGTCACGACGTTGTTGACACTCTGGCGCGCCAGAAATTCGTCATACTCGGCCTGATCTTTAAACAGCGGCTCAAGACGGGCAACCTCAAAATCGATAGCAACTTTCTCTTCGAGCCGTTTTTTCAGTGCGAGAAGGGAAATCTCGGTTTTTCCGTCTGCATTCATCGCAGAACCGATGGCTGCAAACAGGTGGGAGTTGTCCGGTACGATTGTATGCTCGTCATCCAGTTTTAAGGTACGGACGAATGCTGTCTTTAATTCCGAGAGGAAGTGCAGCGGGCCGCCGAGAAAGGCAACGTGGCCGCGGATCGGTTTACCGCAGGCAAGACCAGAAATGGTCTGGTTGACAACTGCCTGGAAAATGGAAGCGGAAAGATCCTCTTTTGTTGCACCATCGTTGATGAGCGGCTGGATATCGGTTTTTGCGAATACACCGCAGCGTGCTGCGATCGGATAAATCGCCTGGTAATGCTTCGCGTATTCGTTGAGTCCGGTTGCATCGGTCTGCAGAAGAGAAGCCATCTGGTCGATGAAAGAACCGGTGCCGCCGGCGCAGATACCGTTCATACGCTGCTCCACATTGCCGCCCTCAAAATAGATGATCTTGGCATCCTCACCGCCGAGCTCGATGGCAACGTCGGTCTGCGGAGCGAGTGCTTTTAACGAAGTGGAAACCGCGATAACTTCCTGCGTGAACGGGATGCCGAGGTGGTTGGCAAGCGCAAGTCCGCCGGAACCGGTGATGACCGGCTGCAGGGTCAGTTCGCCCAGCTTTTCGTGTGCTTCCCCGAGCAGGTGGGCAAGGGTTTCCTGAATGTTTGCAAAATGGCGCTCGTAATCGGCAAAGAGAAGCTGGTTCTCTTCGTCGAGGATCGCAATTTTAACAGTGGTGGAACCGATGTCGATTCCGAGAGTATATTTTTTATCAGTCATGAATCAAACTCCTTTTATAATAAGAAACAATCTCAACACATTATACGACAAAAAATAAGGAAATACAATTGGAAAAAGGGCGATGTCTTACGAAAAAAGTATAAAGTCCTTGTGAAAAATGGAGAAACCAGGAGGGAAAAAGGCAGAAAAAAGAAAATTCAGGCATTGTCAAAAACGGGTTTTGCCTGTATACTAAAAAGAGTATGCCCTGCATGAAAAACAGGCGGCAGGGATCATGAGAAAGGATGAAAAGCGTTATGTATAAAATTCTGAAAATGGAAGGAAGAGCGAAGCGCGCCCACATGGAAACCGTGCACGGCAATATCGAGACGCCGGTATTCATGAATGTCGGAACCGCGGCAGCGATCAAGGGAGCTGTTTCCACTGAGGATCTCCAGCAGATCGGCACGCAGGTAGAGCTCTCCAACACGTACCACCTCCACGTGCGTCCGGGCGACGAGGTTGTAAAGAAGATGGGCGGACTCCACAAGTTTATGGTCTGGGATAAACCGATCCTGACCGACTCCGGCGGATTCCAGGTATTCTCTCTTGCAGGCCTTCGGAAAATCAAGGAGGAGGGTGTCTATTTCCACTCCCACGTAGACGGAAGAAAGATCTTCATGGGACCGGAGGAGAGTATGCAGATTCAGTCCAACCTGGCATCCACGATTGCGATGGCCTTCGACGAGTGCCCATCGAGTGTGGCAGACCGCCGTTATGTGCAGAATTCCGTGGACCGTACGGCAAGATGGCTGCAGCGATGCAAGGATAAAATGCAGGAACTGAACCAGAGAGAGGATACCATCAACAAGCACCAGCTGCTGTTTGGTATCAATCAGGGAGCAATCTATGAAGATATCCGTATCGATCATGCAAAACGGATTTCCGAGATGGATCTTGACGGATATGCCGTCGGCGGTCTTGCGGTAGGAGAGACACACGAGGAGATGTATCATATTCTCGATGAAGTGGTCCCGTATCTGCCAAAAGAAAAACCGACATATCTGATGGGTGTCGGAACACCGGCCAATATTCTCGAGGGTGTAGAGCGCGGCGTTGATTTCTTCGACTGTGTATATCCGAGCCGGAACGGACGTCACGGTCACGTTTATACAAATCATGGAAAAATGAATTTGTTCAACCAGAAATACGAATTGGATCCGCGCCCGATCGAGGAAGGCTGCCAGTGTCCGACATGCCGCCATTACAGCAGAGCTTATATCCGTCATCTGCTGAAAGCAAAAGAGATGCTCGGCATGCGTCTCTGTGTTCTGCATAATCTGTATTTCTACAACAATATGATGACAGAAATCCGAAACGCACTCGATGAGGGCAATTTTGCCTCCTACAAACGTGCGAAGCTTGCCGGATTTGAGGAATACGACAAAAAGTAAGCTCTGTTCAAAGCCATGCGAAATGCGAGAAGCCATATTGAGATGTGGCGCAGTGCAATCGAGACGGGGGTCGGAATTGTAATATATGAAATCTTTGGAAAATAGGGAAAATATCCAAAAAAGACTTGCCCATCGGTTCCAGATTGTGTATTATGATAGGTGTGTCTAAAGAACGGGATGTACTCTCGAATAACAGGAGGAAAGAAAATGTTTTTAGCAACAACAACAGCAGCAAACGGCGGTGTGATGAGCACTGGTATGTTAATTATGTGGCTGGTCATCATGTTCGGTATGATGTATTTCTTAATGATCCGTCCGCAGAAGAAAGAACAGAAAAAACTGCAGGCAATGCTGAATGACCTTGCAGTCGGAGATGCAGTCGTAACGACAAGCGGTTTCTACGGCGTAGTCATCGATATCACAGATGATGATGTCATCGTAGAGTTCGGAAACAACAAAAACTGCCGTATCCCGATGCGCAAAACAGCGATCACAGAGGTTGAAAAACCGGAAACAGCAGTCGTTGAAGAGAAAACAGAGAAGAAAAAATAAACATGATCTAGGTATGTAAAAAGCGCAGGTATTCAAAAAAAGGATGAGTACCTGTGCTTTTTTGCCCATTAGAGATTTTATGGAATTTTCCTGTAGAGTAAAAAGCCTTCCGGACCGGATTGCCCCTGCGGCGAGACCGGGGGAAAAGAGGGAAAAATGCCGCGTAATTTTCTTTTAAACAGCAAAAAAGCAAAAAGATTATTGCGTTTCGTTAGGAATAAAGAAATTTCGTGTTGAAATTACGGCGATAATAGCGTATAATTTAGAAATGCTATAGACACAGAGAAAATAGAACGGTTTTTCAGCCGGAAGAAAAGAGGGAGAAAGATATGGAATACCGTATTGGATTAATTCACGGTGACGGAATCGGACCGGAAATTGTAGATGAGGCAAAAAAGGTTCTGGACGCCGTCTGCGAGAAATATGGACATAAGTTTGAATATACCAACCTTCTGCTGGGCGGAGCCTCCATCGATGTGCACGGCGTGCCGCTGACAGATGAAACCATAGAAGAAGCAAAAAAATGTGACGCTGTTCTGATGGGCTCCATCGGAGGAGATGCCAAGACCTCCCCATGGTACAAATTAAGCCCGGATAAGCGCCCGGAGGCCGGACTTTTAAAAATCCGGAAATTGTTAGGCCTGTTTGCAAACCTGCGCCCGGCGTACCTGTATCAGGAATTAAAGGATGCCTGCCCGTTAAAAGAAGAAATTATCGGTGAGGGCTTTGACATGCTGATCATGCGTGAACTGACCGGCGGTCTGTATTTCGGAGAGCGCAGCACCGTAGAAGAGAACGGCATCAAAAAAGCAACGGATACCCTGACTTACAGCGAGCCTGAAATCCGCCGTATTGCAATCCGTGCCTTCGACATCGCCAGAAAGAGAAAGAAAAAAGTAACAAGTGTAGATAAAGCAAATGTTCTCGACTCCTCCCGTCTGTGGAGAGCTGTTGTGGAGGATGTTGCAAAAGATTATCCGGACGTTACGTTAGAGCATATGCTGGTTGATAACTGTGCAATGCAGATTGTTCACAATCCGTGCCAGTTTGACGTGGTTCTGACGGAAAACATGTTCGGAGATATCCTTTCCGATGAGGCAAGTATGGTGGCAGGTTCCATCGGAATGCTTTCTTCCGCCAGCCTGAATGAGACAAAATTCGGTCTGTACGAGCCAAGCCACGGCTCCGCACCGGATATCGCAGGAAAAAACATTGCAAACCCGATTGCAACGGTTCTGTCCGCAGCCATGATGCTCCGCTACTCTCTGGATCTCGATAAAGAGGCAGAGGCAGTAGAAAATGCTGTACAGAAAATCTTAAAAGACGGATACCGCACCGTAGACATCATGTCCGAGGGATGCAAAAAAGTATCCACCTCCGAAATGGGAGATCTGCTGGTAAAAGCACTGGAGTGAGGTTTGCAGATTGCGGAAATGGTTTTTCAGACACACTCTAGCATAAAACTGTAAGATAAGAAAAGAGGAAAAGATCATGAGAAGTGATGCTGTAAAAAAAGGAATCGCACAGGCACCGCAGCGTTCTCTGATGCGTGCGCTGGGTCTGACCGAAGAAGAGATGAAAAAACCGCTCGTAGGAATCGTAAGCTCCTACAATGAGATTGTACCGGGGCACATGAACCTGGATAAAATTACAGAGGCTGTAAAAATGGGCGTTGCCATGGCAGGCGGAACACCGATCGTGTTCCCGGCCATCGCAGTCTGTGACGGTATCGCCATGGGCCACATCGGAATGAAATATTCCCTCGTTACCCGTGACCTGATCGCCGATTCCACCGAGTGTATGGCAATGGCACATCAGTTCGATGCCCTGGTATGTATCCCGAACTGTGATAAAAACGTACCTGGTCTTCTGATGGCAGCAGCAAGAGTCAACGTTCCGACCGTATTTGTCAGCGGCGGCCCGATGCTTGCCGGCCACGTAAAAGGCGAGAAGAGAAGTCTTTCGAGCATGTTCGAGGCAGTCGGCTCCTACGCTGCCGGAACCATGACAGAGGAAGACGTCTATGATTTCGAGTGCAATGCGTGCCCGACCTGCGGTTCCTGCTCCGGTATGTACACCGCAAACAGCATGAACTGCCTGACCGAGGTTCTCGGTATGGGCTTAAAAGGCAACGGAACGATTCCGGCCGTATACTCCGAGCGTCTGCGCCTGGCAAAGAGAGCCGGTATGCAGGTTATGGAGCTGTTAAAACAGGATATCCGTCCAAGAGACATCATGACAAAAGAAGCATTCTTAAACGCTCTGACCGTCGATATGGCACTGGGATGTTCCACCAACAGTATGCTGCATCTGCCGGCCATTGCGCATGAGGCAGGCGTAGAGCTGAATCCGGAGATGGCAAACGCCATCAGCGAGAAGACCCCGAACCTCTGCCATCTGGCTCCGGCAGGATACCACTACATCGAGGAGCTGAACGAGGCAGGCGGTGTTTATGCCGTTATGAACGAGCTGAATAAACTGGGTCTGCTGCACACTGAGTGCATGACCGTAACCGGAAAGACCGTAGGGGAGAACATCAAAGGATGTGTCAACAAAAATCCTGAGATCATCCGCCCGGTTGAGAATCCATACAGCAAGACAGGCGGTATCGCCGTTCTGAAAGGAAACCTGGCACCGGATACCGCAGTTGTCAAACGTTCTGCTGTTGTTCCGGAGATGCAGGTTCATGAAGGCCCGGCCAGAGTCTTTGACTGCGAGGAGGATGCCATCGAGGCAATCCGCGGCGGCAAGATCGTGGCAGGCGACGTTGTTGTCATCCGTTATGAGGGACCAAAGGGTGGTCCTGGTATGCGTGAAATGCTGAATCCGACTTCTGCCATTGCAGGTATGGGACTTGGTTCTTCCGTAGCCCTGATCACGGACGGCCGTTTTTCCGGCGCATCCCGCGGTGCGTCCATCGGTCATGTAAGCCCGGAGGCAGCAGAGGGCGGTCCGATCGCACTCGTTGAGGAAGGTGATCTGATCCGTATCAATATTCCGGAGCACAAGCTGGAGGTTGTCGTATCGGACGAAGAGCTGGCACGCAGAAAAGCTGCATGGACTCCGAGAGAACCAAAGGTAACGACAGGCTATCTGAAACGCTACGCAAAGATGGTTTCCAGTGCAAATAAGGGAGCTATTCTGGAGTTCTAATTCAGAAAAACTATGAGAAACACGCTCTGCGAGTTTCTCATAGTTATCGCGGCAGTCGCCAAGGTCTCGTGCAAGCACGGACTTTGGCTCGTTGCCCGCGTAAATCATAAAATCATATCAGCCGTCCGAACGCGCTTTTTCTCGGATGGCTGATTTCATAAACAGATTTCATACACAAAGCGAAAAACATAAGGAAGGAATCATACAGACATGGAATTAACTGGATCACAGATTGTTATCGAGTGCCTGAAGGAGCAGGGTGTGGATACCGTGTTCGGCTATCCGGGCGGAACCATTTTAAATATCTATGATGAACTTTACCGTCATCCGGAAATCCACCATATCCTGACCTCACACGAGCAGGGTGCTGCGCATGCGGCGGACGGATATGCGCGTGCTACCGGAAAAACAGGCGTCTGCATGGCTACAAGCGGCCCGGGCGCAACGAATCTTGTCACCGGAATTGCAACCGCCTACATGGATTCTACGCCGATGGTAGCGATTACCTGCAACGTAGGAAAGGCACTGCTTGGAAAAGACAGCTTTCAGGAGATTGACATTGCGGGTGTCGCAATGCCGATCACAAAATACAGTGTGATTGTAAAAGATATCACCGTTCTTGCAGATACGCTGCGCCGTGCGTTTACGATCGCAAAGAGCGGAAGACCGGGCCCGGTTCTGGTCGATATTACAAAAGATGTCACAGCGGCAACGTATGAGTACGAGCCGAAGACTCCGGAGAAAATTGAACCGTTTACTGAGAGAATTACAGAAGAAGGCCTGGATCACGTCGTATCCCTGATTCAGGAGTCGAAACGCCCGTATATTTTCGTGGGCGGCGGCAGTATCATCTCCGGCGCGTCCGAGGAAGTGCGCGAACTGGCACACCGCATCCAGGCACCGGTCTGCGACACCCTGATGGGAAAAGGTGCGTTCCCGGGAACGGATGAGCTGTACACCGGCATGCTCGGTATGCACGGAACGAAAACATCGAACTACGGCGTGACAAAGTGCGATCTGCTGATCGTGCTCGGCGCAAGATTCTCCGATCGTGTCACCGGAAACGCTGCAAAATTTGCCAATAACGCAAAAATCGTTCAGATCGATGTGGATGCGGCAGAAATCAACAAGAATGTTGTTGTCGAGTCGAGCATCATCGGAGACGTCAAAGAGGTCTTAAAACGGCTGAATGCGAAGCTGGAGCCGATGCACCATGACGAGTGGATTGCCGAGATCGAGGCGATGAAGGAAAAATTCCCGCTGAAGCATGAAGAAGGCCTTACCGGACCGCTCGTGATTGAGAAGATCTACAAGGCGACGAACGGGGAAGCCATCATCACGACCGATGTCGGACAGCATCAGATGTGGGCGGCGCAGTATTACCGTTATACGAGCCCGAGAACGCTTCTGACCTCCGGCGGTCTTGGAACGATGGGATTCGGTCTTGGAGCAGCCATGGGCGCAAAAATGGGACGCCCGGACAAAACGGTCATCAACATCGCAGGTGACGGCTGTTTCCGTATGAACATGAATGAGCTGGCAACACTTTCCAGACACAACATTCCGGTCATCGAGGTTGTTGTCAACAACCACGTACTCGGCATGGTACGCCAGTGGCAGACGCTGTTCTACGGAAAACGGTATTCCAATACCGTTCTCCAGGATCAGGCAGACTTTGTCAAGGTTGCTGAGGCGCTCGGCGTAAAGGGCATCCGCGTGACGAAAAAAGAGGAGATGGGTCCTGCCATCCGTGAGGCAATTGAGGGCGGAAAACCGGCGCTCATTGATGTCTGGATCGACTGCGACGAAAAAGTATTCCCGATGGTACCGGCAGGAGCTCCGATTGAGGATGTCTTTGATGCAGAGGATCTGGCAAAAAAGGAACAAGAAAAGGATTGACAGGTTTCTGACAAAGAGGTATCATAGTTTCAACGTGGTAAAGCAATACCGTATTACCGCATGAATCGCACAGATGTGATTACAATGGAAACCATCGGTCTACTATCGGTGGTTTCCTAGTAAGATAAAGTAACACCAGGGGCAAAAGTTCGAAAGTCTGACGCAAGCAAAGCTTACAGGAAGATTTTTGAACTTGGGACCCGCAAAATATGAGTAAGTAGCCATTTTTCGGAGAAAAATGAGCGGAGTACGAATATTTTGCAGATTACGGGAGCACGAAGTGCGGAGTAATCTGGTGCAGAAAAGAGAAACAGGAGGATGAGAAAAATGAGCAGAGTCTATAATTTTTCCGCAGGACCGGCGGTTCTGCCAGAGGAAGTGTTAAAAGAAGCCCAGGAGGAAATGCTGGATTACCGCGGATGCGGCATGTCCGTCATGGAGATGAGCCACCGTTCCAAAGTATTCCAGAACATCATCGATGAGGCAGAAGCAGATCTTCGTGATCTGATGGGAATCCCGTCAAATTACAAAGTTCTGTTTCTCCAGGGCGGTGCATCCCTGCAGTTTTCCATGATCCCGATGAACCTGATGAAAAACGGTGTCGCAGATTACATCGTAACAGGCCAGTGGGCAAAGAAAGCATACGCAGAGGCACAGAAATACGGAAAGGCAAACAAAATTGCCTCCTCTGAGGATAAAACATTTTCCTATATCCCGGACTGCAGCGATCTTCCGATCAGCCCGGATGCCGACTATGTTTATATCTGCGAAAACAACACCATTTACGGTACCAAATACAAAAAACTGCCGAATACCAAGGGCAAAACCCTGGTGGCAGACGTCTCCTCCTGTTTCCTCTCCGAACCTGTCAATGTCTCCGATTACGGCATCATCTACGGTGGTGTCCAGAAAAACATCGGACCCGCCGGAATGGTCATCTCCATTATCCGCGACGACCTGATCACCGACGATGTCCTGCCGGGAACACCGACCATGATGAAATTCAAGACACACGCAGACGCAGGCTCCCTGTACAACACACCGAACTGCTACTGCATCTACATGTGCGGCAAAGTCTTCAAATGGCTGAAGAAAATGGGCGGCCTGGAAGTTATGAAACAGCGCAACGAAGAGAAAGCAAAGCTGCTGTATGATTTCCTGGATCAGAGCAAGCTCTTCAAAGGAACCGTTGTACCGGAAGACCGTTCTCTGATGAACGTTCCGTTTATCACCGGAAATGCAGATCTGGATGCGAAATTCGTCAAAGAGTCCAAAGAAGCCGGACTTGAGAACCTGAAAGGCCATCGTACCGTCGGCGGTATGCGTGCAAGCATCTACAATGCAATGCCGAAAAAAGGCGTAGAAACACTCGTAGCCTTCATGAAAAAGTTCGAGGAGGAAAATCTCTAATGTTTCAGTATCATTGCTTAAATCCGATTGCAGGCGTAGGCCTTGCAAACTTTAATGAAAACTATCAGCAGACCGAGAGCCTGGAGGGAGCTGATGCGGTTCTCGTCAGAAGTGCAGCCATGCACGGCATGGAGCTGCCGAAGAGCCTCCTCGCTGTAGCAAGAGCAGGAGCCGGCGTCAACAACATTCCGCTTACCGACTGCGCAGAGCAGGGTATCGTGGTCTTCAACACACCGGGAGCCAATGCAAACGGTGTCAAAGAGCTCGTGCTTGCCGGCATGCTGCTGGCATCCCGTGATATCGCAGGTGGTATCGAATGGGTCAAGAGTGACAAAGAAGACGGCGACATCGCAAAAACGGCAGAAAAACAGAAAAAGAAATTTGCCGGCTGTGAGATCAGCGGAAAGAAACTCGGTATCATCGGCCTTGGTGCCATCGGCCAGCTTGTGGCAAATGCAGCCACCCATCTTGGTATGGAAGTATACGGATACGATCCATACATTTCTGTCGATGCAGCATGGAACCTGTCCCGCGACATTCATCACATCCAGAACGTGGAAGATATCTACCGCACCTGCGATTACATCACTATCCATGTGCCGCTGATGGACAGCACAAAGGGCATGATCAACAAAGCAGCAATCGATGAGATGAAAGACGGCGTCGTTCTTCTGAACTATGCAAGAGACCTTCTCGTTGACGAGGATGCCGTTCTGGAGGCTTTAAAGGTCGGCAAGATGAAGAAATACGTAACCGACTTTGCAAACCCGAAAGTAGTCGGTGCAGAGGGAACCATCGTTACCCCGCACCTTGGAGCATCTACCAAAGAGTCCGAGGATAACTGTGCTGTTATGGCAGTAAAAGAGGTTCGTGACTTCCTGGAGAACGGAAACATCAAAAATTCTGTCAACTTCCCGAACTGCGATATGGGCGTATGCACCGGTGCAGGCCGTGTGACAATCTGCCACAAGAATATCCCTGGTATGCTGGGAGCCTTCACCACCGTTATGGGTAATGCAGGCGTCAACATCAGCGATATGACAAACAAAGGTAAAGGCGATTACGCTTACACCATGATGGATCTGGAAAGCAAAGCGACCGAGGAGATGGTAAAAGCCCTCGAAGCGGTTGACGGCGTATTAAAGGTTCGTATTATTAAATAAAGAGAATCAAAGAAAATCAAAAAGTGACAGGAAAAGGCGGTGCCCGAAAATGGGGGCACCGCCTTTTCCTGTCAAAAAACGGCAGAAGTTACTGTTGTTTGACTTCCTTTGGGTAAAGAACGGCACAAAAAAGAGAACTGCCCTGGGGCAGTTCTCTTTGCCTGTAATGTATGGTTACGAAAAAATTTTCAGATCCGTTTCCAGACGGCTCCGCCGCGCACATCGGCAACTTCGATGCCCTGAGCTTTCAGATCGTCACGGATCTTATCTGCCTCCGCAAAGTTTTTCGCTTTTTTCGCTTCATACCGTTTTAAAACGAGCGCATCGATTTCCGGATCTCCCTCGCCGGTGATCTGATAGCCGGATGCGGTGGAAGCGGAAGTTGTCTTTGCGGCCTCTTTTCTCTTTGCTTCTGCATGGGAGAGAAGTGCAAGACCGAGCACCTGATCGAAATTGTCGAGAAGAGCCAGCTTCGTTGCGTCGTTCATGTCTGCCTTTAAGATATCATACAGCGTTGTGATGGCAAGCGAAGTGTTGAGGTCAGCATCGAGTGCTTTCTGGAATTTTTCTTTTAAAGCACTCATGGAAGCTTCATCGACGGATCCGTTTTCCGGATTTAAAGCGGCGATACGGGCGATCAGCTTGTCGTAGGCGATTTTTGCGTTGTCCAGATTCTCCCAGGTGAACACAAGTGCCTTGCGGTAATGGGACTGCAGGCAGAAGAAACGGTAGACGAGCGGATCGTAGCCTTTTTCTTCCAGAAGAGAAACGGTCAGGAACTCACCTTTCGATTTCGACATTTTTCCAGTTGACGTATTCAGGTGATGTACATGGAACCACTGCGGGCACCATGCGTGGCCCAGGTAGCTTTCGGACTGCGCAATCTCGTTGGTGTGGTGCGGGAAGGCATTGTCCACGCCGCCGCAGTGCAGGTCGAGGTATTCTCCGTTGTACTTCATGGAGATACCGGAGCACTCAATGTGCCATCCCGGATAACCGATGCCCCATGGAGAGTCCCATTTGAGCGCCTGGTTCTCGAATTTTGATTTGGTAAACCAGAGAACGAAATCGTTTTTGTTGCGTTTGTTGGTATCTTCCTCTACGCCCTCGCGGACACCAACGGCAAGATCATCCTCATCGTGGTCGTTGAATACATAGTAGTGGTCAAGACGGCTGGTGTCAAAGTAAACATTTCCGCCGGCAAAGTAAGCGTAGCCGGTGTCCATCAGTTTTGCAATGATTTTAATATATTCGTCAATGCATCCGGTCGCCGGCTGTACGACATCCGGGCGCTTGATATTCAGCTTTTTGCAATCCGCAAAGAATGCATCAGTGTAATACTGTGCGATTTCCATGACTGTTTTATGCTCGCGCTTGGCACCTTTGACCATCTTGTCCTCACCGGTGTCCGCATCGGAGCTTAAATGGCCGACATCGGTAATGTTCATGACACGGTTGACGTTGTAGCCTTCATAGCGGAGTGCCTTTTCAAGAACGTCCTCCATAATATAACTGCGCAGGTTTCCAATGTGCGCAAAATGATAAACGGTAGGTCCGCAGGTGTACATTTCTACACGGCCCGGTGTGTGTGTCTGGAATTCAGCTTTTTTATGGGTTGCAGAATTATAAAGATACATAAAAGAAGTCTCCTTTTTTCTTTTCGTGCGGATACGGATGCAGAAGTGATGATACACAGGAAAGCAAAAAAGCGTCTGCTGTATCCGACAAGGATATCAGAGACGCCGCGTGCGGTGCCTGTTTTCCGTGTACTGCACTGGTTCCTTATTAAAATTAATATTAGCAGGATTTTTTTTTGCTGTCAATAGTCCGGAGGCTGTCGAAGACAAAAAGTAAAACGCATTTAATAAGAAGAAATACGATTTTTTCAGTTAAAATTTCTATACCCCTTGAAAACACTGGTGTTTCCAGCGTTTTCGCTGCCTCGTTTTGGCCCTTTTCCCTCATTTTTTCCCTTGCGAGAAGAAATGAGGGAAACTTTTTTCAGGCCGTCCCTACCACCTTATCCAGCAGCCTTGCGGAAGTTCGCTTGGCCTCTCTGGTGGCGTGGGCGTAAATGTTCATTGTGGTACTTACATCAGAATGTCCCAGCAGCTCCTGCACATCCTTGGGTGCTGCCCCGTGGGAGAGAAGGTTGGTCGTATATGTATGCCTCAACAGATGGAAATGAAAATCATCCATATCCCCGATCTTCTTTCGGGAGTATCGGCATACGCTGCTGACCGTTGCAGGAGCTTCATAGGCTCCATCAGGCCGCAGGCAGACGAAGGAAACCTGGGTGTAATCTTCCGGGGGTGTCTCTGTCCGGGGCAAGGAATAGACCTCGTAGTAGGTGCGGTTCTTTTCCTTGACGATGCGATAGTAGTTTTGGGAGTACAACGGCCCGTATTTAATGCTGTTCAGCATTTGCTCCTTTTTGGCTTCCCGCAGGATAGCTGCCAGGGTGTCGCAGAAATCCACAGTACGGATTTTCTTACGCTTTGTGGGGCCGATCTGCGTTTTCTTCCTTACGGAGTCATACCGCATACTCCGGCGAATGGTGAGGCACTGTTCCTTCAGGTCGATGTCCTGCCAGGTCAGCCCGCACACCTCGCCGATACGAAGCCCAGCGAAATAGGCGATCTGGATAGGCAGTAACGCGGGATTGTGCTTTTTCTTCAAAAGCTCATTCAGCGCCAAATACTGCTCATGGGAGATTGTCGGCGTTTCAATGGGAAGGTCGCCTGTACCATCTTCGGTGAACAGCTCATATTCATCATCTTTGACCCGTTTCACCACATACTGCATCGGATTGAAGGTAATCAGCCTTTTGGGGAAAACCGCAAACCGGAAGGAGTTTTGAAGCACTGCCGAATACTGGCCCAGCGAGCCTTTGCTCAAAGCCTCAACAGTTTTTCCATCGGGACTTGTCCCTCCGAAGCTCAACAAATCCATATAGCTTTGCAGATGGTCGGAAGTTACCGTCTTGAGCTTGCGCTTACCAATGGGGTGCTTCTTGATGCGGGAAACAGTGTTGATGTAGGCTGTCACCGTCCCATCACTCAACGAGCCGGGTTTCAGTTCTTCCTCCACCCACATATCCAGCATATCTCCCAAAGTGATGTTCTTGGCCTGTGCCAGAAACATTTTGGTTTCATAGTCCTCCATCGCCTTGCGGAGCAGAGACTCGGTTTCACTCTTGCTTTCCGTTCCCGGAAATTCTTTCTGGACACGGTTGCCGCTGGCATCCTCTACATAAAAGCGATAGTACCACTTCTTTCCTTTCTTTCTTACAGATCCTTTTGCCATAGCAAACTCCTTTCTATGCTGGCAAACGGAACCGTAGTGATGTGTCACCCTGATTATAGCAAAGGGTGGCTTTCCTATCAAACATACCGCTTGCTAAATTTCAAAGTTTCTATGTTCAATCCACGGCAAGGACCTGATTGCGGTCCAGAAGGTCACGGCCCTCGTTGATCTGCATGAAACAGCAAATCACATCCACGCGGACAATAGACTTGCGCCCAATCCGCAGGACCGGGATTTTCCCCCAATCCACAAGGCGGCGGAGGGTGTTGCGTCCAATGCCGGTATAGTCGGCAGCTTCTTCAATCGTCATGCCGATCTTACCAACGCCCGCAGGCTGAACAGCGGGGTATCTTTCTGTATGAGTACGCCCGGAAGTCCCGGACGGAATATTCGCATAACAAACAGGCGAATTTGAAGTCATAATTGTTCGCCTCCTTCGAGAACAAAAAAAGCAGCCGCGCCGATCTGGTTAGAGCCGTTGTAACATACGGCGCACTTCGGCGCGGCTGCCTTGACTTTTCAGTAACTTCAAGCCCGCTGTATTTGCCACGCATCCCCAGCGGTGGGGATATTACAGGCCGCCCCTGGCAGGGCTGTCATAACTCCGCAACATCGTTCAAAGCGTGTGCCGCAGGGTTCCCCCTCAAGTCTGTGGGAGGTCGTGAGAAAGTATCTTTAACCCCCGCGCTGTCATCGCGCCCGGAGTGCCTGTCCGGGTCTAAGGTATGCGTTGATCGCTCGGATAGCTTGTCCCATCACCTCCTTGAAGCTATCGTCCTGGCGGCGCACCTTATGTCGCTCATCACGCGGGTTTCGTACCTGCAATACCGTATATTCAGTTGTCATGGTTCTGTGAAGGGTGAGGAAAATGTGTCCTTCACCTATCACATTTTTTAAGGCCGTTTGTTAGGTATTTTTAAGAGCTTTCGCAAACTTTTTTGAAATTTTTTTCATCGCCCCATCAAGGGAGAGGGAGATGCTGGCTTTCGTCACTCCTTCGAGCTTTGCAATCTCGGTGATGGACTTCTTTTCGGCAAGGTACAGCCAGACCCGGCGATATTGCTTTGCGTTCAGAATAGCTTTCAGTGCGGCCAGCCGTTTCTCCCGCAAAGCCTTTTCCTCTGCCTGGACATCCGCCTTCAGAAGCTCGGAGAAAAATTCATCCTCGGCAGATCGAACCGCTCCGACCACATCCAGGTAATCATCCAGAGCCACACGATTATCGTTGAAGCTCCGGCCTTCCTTTTCTGTCTGGTGGTAGTCTGCATCAGACCAGGCTTTCCATTTCAGAAATTCTTCCTCGCTGGAAAAGTCTGCGCGGGTGAGCCGGATGCGGCCGCTTACACTTATGTATATAATGCTGTCCTGATCGTATTTGTTCAGGGCATATTCGCTTTTCTTATCAAACATACTTGTCCTCCATTTCAATTCAGGGGTTAACAGGTGAATTGAAATGGGGGCGGTGGAGATCGGCACCCTACGGAGAACCGCAGGATATGACAAAAAACGCCTGACTGGATATAATCCAGCCAGACGCTATCTGGTGTATTTTGATGCTGCCTTACATCGTATAGTTCATCTTCTTGGGTATAAATCCCCGTTGCCGGGGACGGGCTTTTTTTGGCAGGTAAATTCCTGCCGGATTATGTCGAAACCCTCTGTGCTTCACGGCGGCTCCCTCCTAAAGCCACCGTATCATTCAGCACAGGGTCGTCATCCTCATAAGGGCATGGAGAACGGCGGCCTTGAAATGTATTTCAAAACCGCCGCCGAGGTGAAAATGTAAATTGCGCGCACAAAGCCACCTGCCCCGCAACGGTTTTTTTCTTTCCCCGTTTAGCGGGGCAGGATAGCTTGGCTTATTCGGTTTATTCTTGCTCTTGTGCGGCTGCCTCTTTCAGCCGCGAAAAGCTCTCATCACTGATAATGTGTTCAATCCGGCAGGCATCGGCCTCCGCAGTTTTGGGGTCAACGCCTGCGGCGATAAGCTGCTCGGTAAAAAAGCAATGGCGCTCATAGATTTTTTCGGCAACCTCACGGCCCACATCGGTCAGATGGAGAAAGTGATCTTCGTCCATTGTGAGAAAGCCGCCGTCCCGCAAAGTAGCCACTGCATGGCACACGCTGGGCTTTGACACCTCCATGTGCCGGGCCACATCTACGGAGCGTACCAAACCGAGTTTCTTTTGGAGAACAAGGATGGTTTCCAGATAGTCCTCCCCGGACGCATGAAGTTTCATTAAGACCTCCCTACTGTATCCGCCAGCCCTCGGCTTGTTCGCGGATTTGGATAAACTTTTTATAAGTACCTTCCTGTTCCAGCAGTTCCTTATGTGTACCTCTCTGAGCCACAGTCCCGCCATCAATCACAAGGATTTGGTCGGCGTTCTCAATCGTGGCCAGGCGATGGGCAATCGTAATAATGGTCTTGCCATGTGTCAGGGCAGAAATAGCTTCCTGGATCAAATGCTCATTCTCAGGGTCAATGCTTGCTGTTGCCTCATCCAAGATAACAATGGGTGCATCCTTGAGCATCGCCCTGGCGATAGAAATTCTTTGCTTTTCACCGCCGGAAAGAGAAGACCCCCCTTCACCAATCACCGTGTCATATCCGTCTGGCAAAGCCATTATGAAGTCATGGCAGCGGGCCGCTTTTGCGGCGGCGACAATCTGCTCATTCGTAGCGTCCGGGCTGCCGAATTTAATGTTATTCTTGATGGTGTCCCGGAACAAATAGACATTCTGAAAAACCATACTAATATTTTTGAGTAGACTATCGCAGGTAAATCTGCGAATATCCGTTCCACCAATGGTAATCGTTCCGCTGTTGACATCGTAAAAACGGGCAATCAGGTTACACAGCGTAGATTTTCCGCTGCCAGATGGCCCCACGATGGCCGTTGTGCTATTTTGCGGAATTTTGAAGTTCAGGTCATGCAGAACAATCCGGCTGTCATATCCGAAAGAAACATCCCTAAACTCAATATCATAGGTTGCCGGTTTTATGTCGGTGCCATCCTGGTCGATATAGTTTACATTTTCCAATGCTTCCAGTTTATTCATGGCAGAGTCCACAACTCCAAGCGTATGGGCTGCGTCATTGATATTCTCCACACTGCCGAACATCACAAAAGAGAATAGGACAAACATCAGGAAGAACGCCATACTCATTTGTCCCTGCAATGCCTGCCATGCACAAATAAAGACAATTCCCATCGAAGCCAGTTTTAAGGCAAACAGATGCAGACAGTTAAAGGGAGTAAAGCCTTTTTCCACCTTGATATGAATATTTTTCAGATCTTTACTGGCATTACGAAAGTTCTCAATAGAGGCCCCTTCCTGTCCAAAGGACTTCACAATGGAAAGCCCCCGGATGTATTCAATCGTTGCGCCGGACATATCTTCCATTGCTTTATGGGTTGTTGCAGCGGTTTTTTCACTGTGTCTGCTGATCCCCTGCAAAGCCAGCGCCGAAAGAGCAACGCCGACAATGGAAATAACCGCAGCAACGGGGCTGAAGAAGATCAGGCATAAAACGATGGCAATAAACTTTGCGTATCCATTGATGATGACATCCACCATTTTCATGCCCTGTAATTCCAAAGTAGACAATTCCGTGGTAACACCTGCCAGAATGTCACCTACACTGTTCTGTGAAAAGTACCCAAGGGGAACCCGTTTCAGTACATCGCCCAGATGAATACGCTGTCCGGCGGCCACTTCATATCCAATGCTTTCCTGCAACACTGCCCGGAGATAAGAAAGCAGGAAGTTCAGCACAATCGAGCCAATAATGATCCACAGCGTTTGCCAGATTAAAACAGTATCAATCGCAGTATTCGTCCAGTATGCCTGGATCGCTTTATCCAGTGCGAATGCGGCTGCCATTGTAGGAATAGCAGTAGACAAACTGCTGAAAAAGGAACACACAGAACCAAGATAGAGGCGGCCTTTATATTTACCAGCCCATCGGATAATGCGTTTCATTGACTTAAACATTGACAGCCACCTCCTTTTTCTCGCCCACAGACCAGTTCTTTGCACCAATATGCGCCTGCCACATATCCGCATAAAGCGGGCAGCGTTCCAGGAGTTCCTCCTGCTTTCCGCAGTCAACAATCTGTCCTTTCCTCAGAACGACAATCTGATCTGCGTTTTGAATGGTAGACAGACGATGTGCGATCACCAGCAGGGTCTTTCCTTTGGAAAGGGCCATGATGGATTTCTGGATTTTATCTTCATTCTGCGGATCAGTGAAGGCAGTTGCCTCGTCCAAAATCACAATAGGCGCATTTTTCAGGATTGCTCTCGCAATAGCAATTCGTTGCTTTTCTCCGCCTGAGAGCCGCTTGCCAGCATCACCGGCCGGGGTATCATATCCTTTTTCCAGTCGAACAATGAAATCATCACAGCAGGCCGCTTTTGCGGCGGCATATACTTCCTCATCCGTAGCATTTGGATTACCCAGGCGGATGTTCTCTTTGAGAGAGCAGTTGAACAGGAAATTGTCCTGTGTCACGAAACTGACCAATTCGGAAAGCTGCCGGATGGAAAGTTCCTTGATATTCGTACCGCCTATGGAGATACTGCCGCCGGTCACATCCCAAAATCGAGCAATCAGCCGGGCAACGGTGGACTTGCCGCCACCGGATGGCCCAACCAAGGCTGTAAAACTTCCCTGCGGCATTTTCAGGCTAATGTCATGCAGCACTTCGTTTTGCCCGGTGCCATCATAGGAGAAAGACACATTCTGTAAAACAATATCTGTGTGCCTGATCGGAACAATCTTTCCAGAGTCCGGCAATACAGGCAGGTTCAGAAGTTCATTTGCAGCTTCTACTGCATACTCCATTGACTTTGCCTCGTTGATAAAAGTAGTAGCTTTCATCAGCGGGCCGACAATACTCAGCGAAAGAATAACTCCCATCGCCAATTCAGCAGGCGTGATACTTCCACTCTGCGCCAGCAGCAAACCAATGGGAAGTACCCCCAACAGGGTGGTGGGCATAATCGCCATCATCAGGTTCATTGTTTTCCAGGTACTCTTGAACCATGCCAGAGTAAAATCCTTAAAGGACTTTACCGCTCCTACAAACTTTTCATAGGAACTGGTGCTTTGATTGAACGCCTTAACAACCTCAATGCCTTCCACATACTCAATAATGACATTGTTTACATGATTGTTTGCCTCCATATAAGCTGCGTACTGGCTGTTATAGTTCCGCATGAGAAAGAACATAGGGATCATGGCCAGAACCGGGGCAATCAGGACTGCAAGGCCCAAACGCCAGTCAATCGCCAGCATCCAGATAAAAATGGCAATCGGAAGGAGCAAGTTCGATGTCAGTTCTGGGATCATGTGAGCCAGAGGCGGCTCCAAATCCTCCACCTTGTCCATGATAATATTCTTCAAGTAACCGATCCTTCGCCCCAATACTTCGCCAAGGGGCGCCCTCATCAGGCGGTTTGCGATTTTCAGGCGGATGCCTTCCAGTATCGTGTAAGCGGAGATATGTGCCAAAATTGTGGAAATGCCAAAGCAGATGACACGGATCAGGTATCCGCCTACGCCTACCAGACACCAGAGCATGATGTTGTTCAAAGTAGCGGTCCGGTTAATGAACAGGAGAAGAATTTCATACACCGCCCAAAACGGAACAAAGCCTCCGGCAACACTTAAAATGGCACACAAAACCGAGAGGGTCATTTTCCCTTTGCAGGGACCTGCAAAAGAGAAAAGTGTTTTGACCCAATGCTCTTTTTGCTGCTTCATATCAATTCACCTCTCTCGATCAATTTAGCCAGCAAAGAAAAAAGGATGGTTAATCTTCGCTAACCATCCTTAATGCTATCACAATTCAATTTTTCTTTCCGCTCCACACGGCCTTTTTTATTCCAATCAGATAATTGATTTTCGATATTCCAACGGCGTTTTCCCCATTGTCTGATGAAATGCAGATGCGAATTTGCTGGGACTGTCATATCCCACAAGTCCCGCAATCTCCGCCACCTTCAGCGACTTATCTGATTTCAGTAAAGAGGCAGCATAGTTCATACGATAGTTTCTCATGTATGTAAAAATCGGGCTGCCATATACCGATTTGAAACAGTTTTTCATGGGAGTCAGGGCAATATCAAACCGCGCGGAGAGTTCTTCCAGAGTATAGTTTTTGGTCAAATCCTGCGTCAGAAGTGCCTGGATCGCTTTGATTTTTTCAATCTGGCCTTTATAAAAATAGGGGCGTTCTTCTGTATGGCCTGAAAGTTCCAGCGCGTCCAGATACAGCAGCAGCTCCAACACTTTGATCTTGAAATAGTCCTTTTTGATTTTGACCGGCACATTGTAGAGTTCGGAAAAAATATGCTCAATGGCCGGTTCTCCTGGAATGACATAGGGTGTACGGTCGCTGCAATACTTTTTCTGCAATTCATAAAGGTCCACAGAAAAGCCATTCATAGAGGCCGGGATTTCCTTTGCCGCAGTCTCCATCTGAAAGCCAATGGAAATACCGTGGTAGTGACAAAGTGGAAATTCCACCTTGCCGGAATGATGGATGCGGCGATCCACCCGAAGATCGCCAGCCTCTAAATAGCTAAAGGCATTTTGACCGACTTCCTGCTCAATGCGCCCTTCCCGGCAGTGGTCGATACAAAGCAGGTCCATATCTGTCTGGAAACCCGAAACGCACTCCTTCATGTGAAAATCATTATACATGAGAAATACACCGGGAAAGACATGATAGAGCGTCATCATGCCTTCTCCGGAGTTATCGCTTAAACGCATGACCTTACAATCATCTGACTCGATTAGGTTTTGAACATTCGGGCCGTAGTACATTTCCCGGAATAGTTCCGGCATAGACGCTACCTCCTTTCTATGGAGCATCCCTCCATATCAAATATTTTATCACAAGTCCGGCCCAAAAACTCAAAATCATGGGAAACAATGATGATAACTTTATTCTCATCATTCAACTTGCGGATCATATTGCTCACTTCCAGCATACGGTGATAGTCCAGGCCACTGGTCGGCTCATCAAAGACAAGTACATCCTTGTTGGAGAGAATAGCGGTTGCCACCGCAAGGCGCTGTTTCTGACCTCCTGACAGGGCCATCGGATGGCGGTCTTTGAAATCCAGCAAATCAAAAGACCTGAGAATTTCTTCAATCCGCTCCGGCGGACAATCCGGCTGCGCCAGTTCACATTCGTTCCATACGCTGTCTGAAAAGAGCTGATGGTTCACATCCTGCATCACGCAGAAGCTGGCCTTATTACGCTGTTTTGCTTTCAGTGCATGGCCATCCAGCCGGACCGTTCCATCCACTTCTTTCAAAAGCCCGCACAGGCAGCGTGTCAGCGTCGTTTTCCCTGCGCCGTTATGACCGACAATTCCCAACACTTCGCCCCGTTTTGCAGAAAAGCCAAGGCCGCTGAATACCGGCTGCTTATCAAAGGCACAGGAAAGATTTTCTACGGATAAGCCTTCCTGCGCTCCTGGCAGATCGGCGGGAGGCAGCTCCAGCACAGGATGGACAAGACTTCTAAGCCCCATCCTGATACGCTGCTCATCCGAAAGATTGCGAAACTCATCCCCGGAAAATATCTGAACGATTTTCCCTTTTTGAATGAAGATTGCCCGGTCAATCAGATCCATCAGGAAATATAGGCGGTGTTCGGCAATAACAACCGTCCGCCCTTCTTTTTTGATCTGGATAATCTGCTGGCGTAAGGTGTCAATCGCACCAGCATCCAGATTTGCCGTCGGCTCGTCCAGCACAAAAATGTACGGGTTCATAGCATATACAGAGGCAAATGCAAGACTTTGTTTTTCCCCACCAGACATGGAAAAAATGTTTCTTCCCAAAAGTGATTGAATTTTCAAGGCGGAAACAGTGGCCTCATATCGCTCTTTGATTTTAGTTGGTTCGACACCCGCATTTTCCAGGCCGAAAGTAATCTCACTGTCCGAGTCAATATTGAAAAACTGAGATTTCGGATTTTGGAACACAGATCCAACCTGCTCTGCCAGACGGTACATTTCTGTTTTCGGCACTTCCATACCGTTTACAATCGCCCGGCCGGATAAAGTGCCGCCCTCGACAAAATGAGGGATTAAGCCGTTAATCAGTTTTGTCACTGTCGTTTTGCCACAGCCCGACTCCCCTGTAAGGACAACACATTCTCCCTGCTGAATATTCAGATCAATATGGGAAAGCGTTCCCTGCTCTTTCTCATATTCAAAAGATACATCCTGAATTTGGATCACATGGAACACCTCCTTATCCCACTGTAATTGAAATCACACAGAAAACCACACCTGCCGCCAGACATAAAAAGTCCTGCACGCCGAACTTCATTTCAATCATACTTGTCTTTGGCGCAGGATTTTCAATGCCCCGCGTAACAGCGGCTGCGGACAATTCTTCCGCTGTCGTTGTTGCAGAAATCATGGTCGGCACCAACAAGCACTCAATTTTTTGTACCCCATGAATATTACGGAGCTTCATGGCATCCCGGATATAGCCGGTTTCTTCTTTCAAGGCCGGAAAATACCGGACGGTTACAGACAAAGGAATAATCAGTCCCTGCGGGATATGCCATTTCCGAAGTGCAACCATCAATTCCCGGACGGGCGTTTTCTGTAAAACCATCGTACCGACAATCAAACAAGGGAAAATCTTTCTTGCATAAGATACAATGATCGTGAAGCTGCTGGCTAAAATTTTTGGCCCGTTTGGGAATACATAGTATTGCAACGCCAGACAAATCCCAAAAGCGATTGCCAGTTTGCCTGCGGATTTTTGGCACCCGCAGGCAACGATCAGCAGGAGCAGAAAAACAACCCATGTAATTTCAACCCATACGGAGTGCTGGGTAAAGGCCACAATATTTGCCAGTACCAACAAGAGCAATTCCGTCCGTGGATCGAACCTTAATGTATGTTTTTTGCCCGCCCCATCCATCACACAATTCCTGCCTTTACAAAGTGCTTTTTGAACAGCCCTCTGGCAATAAATGCGCCGATGATACCACCGATGATTGGAGCAACAAACAGAACGATTAACATTGCATTGGATGACAGAGCTTCAACTGCCGCAACATAATCAGCGGGCATTCCCTGTTCTGTAATCTGTGCCAGGAAATCGGCCTTAAACAACCAGATGGGAAGGGGAGAACCAACCATCCCCAGCGAAAAAATCACATAGGCAATCGAATTTCCTTTGAAGCTGTTATACTTAGTCGCCACTCGGACAACTTCGGCCAAAATGCAAGTAGAAGCCATCGAGATCAGGATTACCAAGGTAAATTGTCCAGTGACAAAATAGATAAGAGCAGTGATAAGCCCCATCAGGAAAACTGCCCCCAGTTTTTGAACCTTTGCGACCATCAGCATAAAGGGAATACCTGCAAACACAGCAATGAAGCCAGGCATCAGCATCCAAAGAACAGGGTGAATGCCTCCAAGAAGCATGAAGGCAAAGTTGATGACAAAGTAGATTGCGGAAAAGATACCGATAGTGATTAGGTCTTTTCCTTTCAGTTTTTTGTCCGTACTCACTTCAGACATTGAACATTCCTCCTTTTAGTTAGGTTGTGCTAACCCATAGGCTTTTTGAAAGCGCCCTTCGGCGCTTACAGTAACCATCTTAGCAGACCTGAAAAGTCTTTTCCGCTCCAATCGGCCTTTTTTGCACCAAGAGGACTTTTAATTCTTTTGGTTGACTATTCAAAGTTGAGCTACAAAAGGAGCAATGTTTCTTTTTTGAATCGAATTATAAAATGAACCCAAAGAGCATATTACATCATTCCCAGCACATCCTATGAACAATAGAATGTAATAAGGTGATGTGATATGCCGAATGTAAAAGATTGCCCTGGATTTGAAACCTTCGGAGCAGATGTTCAGCAGGCGCGTGAAGCTATAAAAATGTCCCGCCGGGAGCTGGCCGAAAAGGTCGGTATTGACCCGCGCTATCTTGCAAATATTGAGCTGTGCGGCACAATACCGAGCGTGCCAGTTGTGATGCAGCTCATCCGCATTTGCAAGCTGCCCGCAGAACGCTACTTCAACCCGGAGCTGCTTCGGGAGGACAGTGAGCAGCGCCAGCGGACAAGCCACAAATTACAGCTTTGCCCGGAGAAGTATCTGCCCATTGTGGAAGGTGTCATTGACGGAGCCATCAAATTGAAAGATGCGGATGATGAGAAGGAGGATGTGTAAGCGTCCTCTTTTCTCATTTGAAGAAATACCGCCCGAAAGGGCAAAAATACGGGGTACGAGAAACCGGCAAGCAATGCCTCGTGGGACCCACCGAGGCCAAACCTGGGATTTTCGCTGGCGCGAAGATCCCAGGTTGCTTGTTGAGGGCGCTGCCCCCAAGCCCCCATAAACAGCTCCATTTTGGAGCTGGCTACGCGTTCTGATAGAACGCTTTTTCCATCGCCCAGGCGATGGATAGCACAGGACAGAAACCGCATCAAGAGCAAGCCGCCGGTGGGCGGTGCTTTGCACTCTTGACCCGGTTCCCGACCTGCGCCGGTGAGCAGACAAGAGGGAAAGCCGCCGCAGGCTTTCCCTCCCGAAAAGCCCAAATCCATGAGCTGGTCATCGTCCCTGGCTCTGCTCCTGGGCATGGTCTTTTTCTGTCTGCTTTTCTTCCTCATAGCCCATGATGCGGTCCACATTGGCCTTGACGGTCAAAAGCTCCTTCATCTCATCACGGGCCTTTCGGTAGCCGGAATAGGCTGCCTTTTTTTGTGCCATCAGCTCCGCATATTCCGCCTGCAAGCTCTTGACGGTGGGGAGCTTTTTCATCCCCAGCTCATCAAATGCTTTCTTTGCGGTCTGGTGTAAAAGGATGTCCGCCTCATGCTCGGCGCGGAACTTCTTTGAATATCCGGCTTTGCGATAGGCAACATAGACCTCCCGCGTTTTGGCGTAATTGATGATGTGGGTACGGAGGACCGCGATCTCCGTCATTCGCTTTTCCGCCGCCTTGATCTGCGCGGACAATTCATTGTATCGTGCGGTGGCTGCCGCTGTCTTTTCAGACAGCACTTTGTAATCAAGCAGCTTATGCTCGGAGAGATAATTCATAGTCTGCGCCATCTGCTTCAGATTGAAGCCGGTGGCCCATCGCTGATAACCGGCCCCCTTGCCAGCGCGAAGCTTTTCCTGAATATCGACCATCAGGCTCACAGCCTGTTTCGGCTCCGGGTGGGGCGTGGTCCTGGTGGGGGTATGTTCCTTTTCTCCGGCCAGAACCGCACGAAGCTCGGCTTCACTGTACCCTTTGCCCAGCTTCTTACTCATGCGGGCGGCATTGTCCCATCCAGGTGCTTTGATGCTGTACGACTGCCCACGGCGGGACACCTCGCAGCCCATCCCTTCCAGCAGCTTCAGCAGGGCATCGAAGTCGGCGGGCTTTTGCTCAAGGGCCTGGCCGATCATTACCCGCAGCGTCTCACGCTGGGATTGTTTGGCCCGATCACCCAGCCACTTGTTATAGCTCTTTCCATGCGGCTTCGGGTTCTCTACAATGGAATATCCGTTCTCTATACAGATGGTATCATTAAGCCGCCGGACCGCGCGGGTGCTGCCCCAAAAGTTCCGAAACTTTCGCTGGTAGTCCAGCGCGGTGGCATCGAAAATGATGTGATTATGGATGTGTTTTCTATCAATGTGAGTGCAGACAATAAAGGCGTGTTTCCCCTTGGTGAAGCGCCGCGCCAGCTCACAGCCCAGCCGGTTTGCTTCTTCCGGCGTGATCTCACCAGGGACAAAGGATTGTCGGATATGATAGGCAATCACATCGTCCTCACCCCGTACCCGGCCGGTGGCGGCGATGTACTGCCGCTTATTGAAAAGGAACTCCGCATCTGCAATCCGGCTGTCACATTGATAGCTGGTAATGAGCCTGCCGTTATCTGTTTTCTGCGGATTTTGAACATAGTCGATGATGTCGCTGATGGCCGTCCCCACCGTCCGGCCTTTGCCGGTGTGCAGGGGCATGAGCCGCGTGGTTGCCATGAAAAAGCCTCCTTCCATGATGAGGGCGGCCTGCATCTGCAGGCCACCCCTGTTGATAGTTTCTTATTCTGCCTTAACGCAGTTTGCGGAGCTTATGGAGCGCCGCAGCAATAGAACGGGACACACTGGCTTTAGACCGTCCTTCAATCCTGGAGATCTCTGTGATGGATTTTTCTTCGGCCAAACACATCCAGATCCGGCGGTACTGCCTGGCGGTCAGAAGGGCTTTCACCTTAGCCATGCGCTCCTGACACAGAGCTTTCCGAGCCGCTTCGATTTCATCAGCCAGAAGCTCACGGAAATAAGCATCCTCCGCAGACTCCACCGCACCTGCCGCGCTTATGTTTTCATCCAGAGGAACCCCGTTATCGTAGTATCCACGCCCCCGGCGTTCCGTCTCATAGTAGTCCTCATCGGACCATTGTTTCCAGCGAAGAAATTCTTCCTCACTGGAAAAGTCTGCGCGGGTGAGCCGGATGCGTCCATTCACACTTATGTAGATGATGCTATCTTTCTCGCGCTTATTCTGCGCGTATTCACTTTTCTTATTGAACATACTTGTCCTCCATTTCAATTCAGGGGTTGACGGGTGAATTGAAATGGGGACGGTGGAGAACGACACCCCACGGAAAACCGCAGGATGCGACAAAAAACGCCTGACTGGTCATACGCCAGCCAGACGCTATCTGGTGTGTTTTGCTGCTTACCTACATAGTATAGTTCATCTTCTTGGGTATATGTCCCCGCTGCCGGGGACAGGCTTTTTTTGACAGGTAAATTCCTGCCGAATTATGTCGAAGCTGTTCTCGCTTCACGGCGGCTCCCTCCTAAAGCCGCCGTGATCTTTAGCTTGTGGTCGTCATTCCTTTGAGGGACAAAAGAGCGGCGGCCCTGATTTATTCAAAGCCGCCGTGATATATAATGATGGCATGATGATTGCCTGCTGAACGACGGCTTTTTTTCTTTTGCCGTCGTCCGGCAGATGATAGAGCATTATGGTTCGGGGTTATTCAGTGCTTTTATTTTCGCAATCAAATCATAATCGGTTTTGCAGCAAAAAACGCCGCCATAAAGTTTTGTCTGTTGTACAAGCAGGTAATCGTCATTGCCAGACATAAGTAGGAAAGGAACGGAGATCCCTCGTTGACGAATATCTTCAAGCAAATCCAATCCTGTGCCGTCTTTCATATTGAAATCGGAACATATCGCATCTACTGTAATCGCTTGAAGAATATCCAATGCGTCCTTGACGCCCGTAGCCTTAATCGTATCAAAATCACCTGATAACACGGATGACAGGAATTGCAGATATTCCGTGTTATCGTCCACTACTAATAGTCGTTTCATAACTTTCTACCGTCTATTCCACATCAATCTGGATAGCGCCTGAATAGTCTGTGCCGGTGATCCCAATATAGTTAGCTCCCGCTTGAAGTTGGACGGTAACGCTACCGCTGTCGGATTTAGAAAGCACTTTTTCCTCTAATTCCGGGGAAATGTAAATGAGTTGGCAATTTCCAGATTGAACATCAAAACTATACTGGATGGTGATTTCCCGGCACTCATTTTCTTTGAGGTCGGTATCCGCTACCAAAATATCCTGTCCATCGAAGCCCATTACAGAAGCGTCATAAGTAGCTTGAAAAGCATAACTATCCGAAGTACGACTGCCCTCAAAGGACTGATAAGGCGTTATGAGCGCGTTGCTTTTCCCGATCACCACATCGTCACTTAGCTGCGTTGCTCCGTCTTTTAGATTTTCGCTTAATCTATCGAGGCCAGAGCAGGCAGTACAGGCCAGCAAAGTAACAGCAATCAGACAACATCCAAAGATTTTTCCAATTTTGTGCATAACCATTTCCTCACTGAACGAAAGTAAGGAACAAAGCGAGTGCAACAATTCCCACCATCAGCAACAACCAAAAAGCACTGATTGCTGTTGATACGATATTGATAACGCTACGGCTTTCCCTGTTACGCACACAAATTACCGAAAGAATCAGGCCCAGCAGAACAAAAACGATATTGGCTCCGGCCCAAACAGTTCGGATGCCGTCCGACAGCGAAAGGTGCAGAAATGACGGAATAAGGGCCGCCAGCGGCAGGATGCTCACAATGAGCGCAGCTATACTGATTGATTGAAGTTTTTTCTTTTCCATAGTATTTACCTCATTTCTTTTTTCCCAAATCGGGTGGCGGCCAACGCGAAAAACAGACCGAACACTATAATCGCGCAGGGCAGGAACGGAAACATCGAAAAAGCGGCGTCGGAAGCTTCTGCTGTAAAATCATGGAGAGAGCAGGAAACGAGATAACCGCTGTAACAGTACGGATAAACAATCCACAGCGGCGTATTCGCAACCAAGATACCGGGAATTACAAGCAGCAAATTCAACCCAACGGAAAGAAGCGGCTTTTCAAACAGAACCGTGATTGCCCACATAGCCGCAATACACGGCAGCATTGTCAGAAACAGCCCCAAGCACCATTTCAGCAGATACAGGATCGGCAAGGTTTCTGTTACTCCCATCGTCTGTGTCGCAATCAATCCCGCAATTACAAACACTGCAAGAAACACCACCATTTCCATGAACAGGTAAAATGCCAGCACACAGAACTTGGCAATCGAAAGCGCGTATCGGCTGACCGGCAACGCCAGCATTTTTAAGATGCCATTGTTACCGGTTTCCCGGCCTGCAATCATCACACAGACAACAATCATACTGAACGGCAACAGGTAATACGCATAAACCAATGCGCTTTGAATGAACATGGCAGGCCATGCGTTTGTATATTCCGGGGTGAAATAGCGGCTCAGGCTTGCAACCCCGGAGGCAACCACCAACAGTGGTGCGATAAAGATCAGTGGTACGATCTTTGAGCGTTTCACCTTCATAAACTCAATTCTGAGCAATTCCAAAAAGCTCATTTTCTCAATCCCTCCTTACTCATAGCGTTTGCTTTTCGCCAGCCACAGTGCAATAGCAAGGAACAAAACAGTCTCCATCAAAGATACCGCGCTCACAGTCATATCGGGCTGGGCGCTCATGGCAACTGCCGGTTTCAGCATAAGCACAAAAGGATGAGCCATCAGGACAGCAAGATTTGAACTGGCCAGCGCCATACCGCTTAAAAATCCTGCGACCCCTACACCGAGAGGTATCCACATATTTTCAAAGCGCGAAGAAATCAGCAGCATAAACGACAACACCGGCATAGATGTGAGGAAAGAATATCCGGCAAAGCGCACCAGTGTTCCCATCTCAAATGCTCCTTCCGGCAAATCTGTCATGCCGATCTGCATAAGTGCTAAATTTTGCAGTACGATTGCAACCAAAAACATGACCGTCAGAATCAGGAATTTGCACAGGTACATAGCCGGAACGCTCATGGGGAGCATATACATCTTCTTGATGGCGCTGCCCTTAAACTCCATGTTGTAGACCATGCAGGTGGCAACCACGATACCGAACAGGTTCAGGATCATAATCACACCGTAAAGCTGGGTCAGCAGAACATCCATCGGGGCCAGCGGCAAATTCAAAAGCGTATCTTTCCGCACAAGGAAATTAACAAATGCGTATGCAGCTCCTAACACTCCAACCGCCAGCAACACAGGAATGACGCCGGTCCGCTTTTCTTTCCGAAGTTCGATTGACAGTACATTCATAGCTGTGCCCTCTGCTTTCTGGCCGCGTTATCTTTCTCCACCATCGAGAGGAACATATCCTCCAGATTGTCCGCCGCAAAACCAGCCCGTAAAGCACTTTGGCGAAGCTCATCCAGACTTCCTTCAAACAAAAGCCGGCCATGATTGAGAATGCCAATGTCATCCGCTATCAGCTCAATCTCGGACAGCATATGGGACGAGATCAGGATTGTGCAGTCGTACAGATCCGGCAGAGATTTCACCAGGTTGCGGATTTCATGGATGCCGGAAGGGTCAAGTCCGTTTGTCGGCTCATCCAAAATAAGGATAGGGGGCCTGCCCAGCAGCGCACCGGCGAGGCCGAGACGCTGTTTCATTCCCAGCGAATATTTCTTTGCCAGCCTGTCACCAAATTCCGTCAAGCCCACAAGGTCCAGTGCGTCCTCCACAGCACTTTTCGGCAGTCCCAAAAACCTACGGATAATATCGAGATTTTCCCGGCCAGTCAGGTTCGCATAAAACGAAGGAGACTCAATAAACGAGCCGACCTCCTTCAAAATCGCAATCCGGTCAGCCGGGAATTGCTTTCCATCAATGGTAAAACTGCCTTTTGTGGGAGCTGTCAGGCCCAGCAGCATTTTCATAGTGGTGGATTTGCCTGCTCCGTTCGGGCCGAGAAAACCATAAATACTGCCTTTGCGGATATGAAGCGAAACATGGTTGACAGAAGTGAAGTTCTTATATTTCTTCGTCAACTGTTCCGTAGTGATAATGTAATCCATAAGAACATCTCCTTTCATTGACTCCATCATAAAACATTAACCTGACTTCTACATTCTCGCGTCCTTACTTTTACCTTACTTTTTCGGGATACCCACCGCAGGCTAGTCATCCTGTGCTATAATAATTTCAGGAGGTGAAGCTATGGATAACTCTTTTCTGCATCGAAAAAAGCTCTTGCTTGTAGATGATGAGCCGGATTTGCTGAAAATGGTATCAGATATTTTGAAGGATGCCGGTTTTGAAGCCGTCCTTACTGCCGCATCCGTGAAAGAAGCCGTCATGGTGGCAAAACAGGAAAAACCTGATTTGATGATATTGGATGTAATGCTGCCAGATGGAGACGGTTTTTCCCTGATGGAGCAGCTCCGTACATTTACAGATGTGCCGGTAATCTTTTTAACAGCAAAAGACGAAGCCGCAGACAAGCTGGCCGGTCTTGGCCTTGGTGCGGATGATTACATTTCAAAACCGTTTATGCCGCAGGAACTATTGCTGCGTGTCTATGCGGTCTTGCGCCGCACTTATAAAGAGGACAGCCCGCTGGTTATCCTGGATGGATGTACGATTGATTTTAGTCGGGCAGAGGTCAACAAAGGGGGCGAGGTTATCTCCCTGACCGCAAAAGAGCATACCCTGCTGGAAACGCTGGCCCGCAATGAGGGAAAGATCGTCACGCTTGACGCTCTTTGTGAAGCGTTATGGGGTGACAACCCTTTCGGCTATGAAAACAGCCTGAATGCCCATGTGCGGCGTATTCGGGAAAAAATTGAAGCCGATCCATCAAAGCCGGTTTCTTTGATTACGATCAAGGGGCTGGGCTATAAACTGATTACAAGGAAGTGACGCCATGAAATCTTTTGGAACATATATTTCAAAACATTTGGCGTCTTTCGCTGCGTTTCTCCTGATACTGGTGCTTATCAATATTATTCTGTTTGGAGCGACCTTCTATCACACAGTTTCAGAGGATTACGGAGAAGCGTCCCCACGCGCTATGCTTGAGATGGCCTCCGCTGCGGCAACCACAGAGGGCCTGACGGATGATGCGGTACAGAAATTGCGTCAGTACAATATCTGGGCTATGTATTTGACACCAAATGGAAAGTGCTTTTGGACCCTCGATGTGCCAGAAGAAGTGCCGCGAAATTACAACATTCAGGATGTAGCTTTGTTTTCAAAAGGTTATCTGGAAGATTATCCTGTTTTTGTCTGGAATACGGACGAGGGCTTGTTGGTTTTGGGGTATCCAAAGGATAGCTACATGAAGATCACCAGCAACTACTATTCCATTGAGGCAATTCAAAAAATCCCTTTCTATGTGATGGGAATGTTAGGCATGGATGCGCTGTGCCTGTTTTTGGCCTATTACTTTTCAAAACGCAGGATCATCCAGAATACAGAGCCGATTGTAGAAGCCATTGAAACATTGGCAGATGGCAAACCCGCTTCGCTCCATATTGACGGAGAGCTATCCGAAATTGCAGCCAGTGTAAATAAAGCCTCTCAGATAATAAGCAGGCAGAACGAAGCCCGCGCCAACTGGATCAGCGGCGTCTCCCATGACATCCGTACACCGCTTTCTATGATTATGGGATATGCTGGTCGGATAGCCGCAAATGAAGCAACCACTGATAAGGTTAGAGAACAGGCCGAAATCGTGCGAAAGCAAAGCGTCAAAATCAAAGAACTTGTGCAGGATTTGAATTTAGTATCCCAACTGGAATACGAAATGCAGCCACTTCACAAGGAGCAGATACGCCTGTCCAAACTCATTCGTTCCTATGTAGCCGAATTGCTCAACTCCGGGATTTCTGATGCCTATACGATTGAAATTGATATTGCACCAGAAGCAGAAAATGCCATGTTGGAATGTGATGCACGCTTGATTTCACGGGCAATCAACAACCTTGTTCAGAACAGCATCAAGCATAATCCGCAAGGTTGCAAAATCCTGCTTTCCCTTAAATACACCGAAGAAACGCTTACTCTATCTGTTGCTGATAATGGAGTAGGGCTTACCCCTGAAAAGTTACAAGAATTAGAGGAAAAACCTCACTATATGGAAAGCACCGATGAACGACTTGATTTGCGGCATGGACTGGGGCTTTTGCTTGTGCGTCAAATTGTTGAGGCGCATGATGGTTCTATGAAAATAGATAGTGCGCCAATGCAAGGTTATGAGGTAACGCTGTCTTTCTCTCCGCTTCTAAAAAGTGGAAAAAATAATGTCTCTATTCATTCAAAGTGATATAATCAAGGCGGCCTGCATCTGCAGGCCGCCTTTGTTGATGGTATTCTGTTCAGTCTTTGCGCCGGATCACAGGAACCTGTTTTACCTTTTTGCCCTCCGTCCGCCGTTCCAGAGCAAACACCATGTCGCTGGTGCGCTCAAAAAATCCGATGTCCTTTTTCCAGCTCATGCCGCATTTACAGTGCTGCAAGCCGATGAACTGCTGTTTCATTTTTCTGCCGCAGACCGGGCAGACCTTGTTACTGGCTCCCATGCCGCCACCGCCTTCCCATGTTCCGATTATACCATATCCGGGCGGCGCGTTCACCTGTAAATGCGGTCCTGGATTGCATACCGCAATCCCTGGACCTTTCCCAGCAGCCAGGCCGCCGCAGTCGGCAGCCCCATCGGGCTGATAAGAAAGGCAATCACCAGCAGGATGATGCCGTTTTGCAGGGAGTAGGTTACAAGCACAGCCACCCCTAAAAGGGCCACCACTAAAGCGGCCAGTCCCAGGACCATGCCGGTGCAGTACAAAAGGATGGTACAAATCCAGACGAACAGGGTCAGGGCGACCACCAGGGGCGCGGCCAAAATCTTCAAAATCAGTCTCATCACAGTCCCTCCTTCATACATTCCTCATACATCGCCTGCCGCTTCTTTTGGATTTCCCGCATTTCCTGCTCGGTGGGGTCCCGGTCCTCATCGGTGACAACATATTCCAGGTAATTCACATAGGCATCTAACAGGGCATCCCGCAGGTCCTCTGGGGTCTTGCAGAACTCGGCGCTGAACCATTCCTCCCGGCGGTTGTTCCAGGCCAGCAGCGTATAGCCCCGGCTGGTCTTTACCACCTCATAGTCCGGGTCGGCGTCCAGATACGGGCCGAACACCTTCAGCACTTTTTCGTGTGTCAACATATTGTTATCAGCTCCTTTACCTCGTGCGCTGTTTTCGTTTCTGATTTCAGCATAGCGGTCCCAGCTTCTTTTTGCAAGGATACGGCCAAAAAAGAAAGCGGGGCGGCAAGCCAAAGTTCTGACCGCCGCCCCGTACCCTTATTTCAGGGCCGCCAATGCCGAGAGGATATGTTCCGCCGCCTCCCACAGCTTTTCCTGTCCCTGCCGCAGATCTTCCAGGTCGGCATCATAGATGCGCCCTGTCTCATGGACGCGGCGGGTGAGCTGATTTAGGTTGTTGCTGCTCCGGCGCAGCAGGGATACCATCTCCCGAAGCTCCGGTAGTTCCAGACGGACCACATACCCATCCAGGGCCATCTTCCGCAGATAGGCCGCCATGTTCTGTGTGCCGAGCTGGGCCATCTTCGCCTCGATCAGCTCCCTTTCCTCCGGCGTGACGCGAAATTTTAGTTGGATTTCCCGTTCCCGGTTCGCCATATTAACGCTCCGCCTCTTTCTTCCTGGCCGGGGCAGAGCGCCGGGGAGCCGCCGGAGCCTTTTGCAGCTTCTCCCGGACAGAGGGCTTTTCCCGTTCTCCGGCAAACTGCCGCACCTGCTTCACAAACAGGTCAATCAGGCCGGGATTGCAGCGGTCCACCACCAGATACTCGCTGTGCCGGTCCTGGGGGCTGCCCTCCGGCATGGGCATCGTGCTGGCCCATGCTTTACTGTCGCGGGAGATGCGCCCATCCCATTCCTTATGCCGGACCGTGTTGGCCAGCACATACTGTACCCGATCCGGCCCGAACCGTTCCAGTACATCCTTCACAGCGGCTTCGGCATCCAGCCGGTTATCGCGGTAATGGCGGCTGATCGCCTGCTCAATGGCCTCCTTGCAGGCGTGGCTCGCCTGAAACGAGGCGTTGTATTGTGCCATCTCCCCATGCTCGTACGCATACGCCGCCGAATGGGGATAGAGGGGCGTGTTTTTCAGTTTTTCCTGGGCCTGATACAGCTCGTTCGCCCTGGTTTCGATGGTGTCCCGGATCACATCCATGTAGCTGGTTTCCAGCTTCTCAAAGTCCTTGTAAACATCGGCCAGCGGCGTGGGAGAAGTTAGAAGCGCCTTTGCCTGGGCCTCGGTCAGCTCCAATTCTTCCATGCACATCACGATGTCCTCCCGAACCGTGTACTCGTAGGCATGGTTTAAGACCTCCGCCGCAGGCTGGTTTTTCAGCCAGTCGCGGTACTTGTCCTGTTCAGCAGCCATCTTCTCATAAAGGGCTGTCAGCATTTCTTCCTGTGTCATGGTTATCGCACCTCCTCATGGGTTTTGGTTTTTTTGTCTGCCGCTCTTGGCGGCATGGGACGGCGAAGCCCCTCCAGGACGGAGGGGCGTGTACTTTTGGCAACGATGGTTTCCTGCTGGCCGGGGGCCTTGCTGTCAATGTTGAGCAGCGTGTCCAGCTCCGTCAGCCGGGCCGATTTCTCCCGCAGCTCATCCTCATAGGGGAAGGGTCTGCCGACTTCTTCCTTTGCGGCGGCCTGCTGTTGGTAGAGGTTATCAAGCTGGGCTTTCACGCTTTCTAACCGCTGGGGCATCTGCGCCAGGGCATTGTCAATCCGAGTCAGGTTGCCGCGCGGGTCTGCGCCCAGGGTGGCCTGATGGGTCATCTGGCCTTTCAGTTGCAGGGTGTATTCCTGGCGGAAGGCATCAAAGGACACCGACATGGCGAAGCCCCGGTAACTTCCCACCTGGACCGGCTCGGCGTTTTTCACTTCCTTGCAGGCATCCAAAAGGGCGGCACCGGCGTTCTCCTTGTCGGTGAGGGTATCGCCCCGCACCTCCATCCCGGCAAAGCTGTCCGCCGGGTGGGGATGGGCGGCCAGTGTTCCCATATCTGCCTCAAGCCCCTTGATGAAGCCTTTGTGCTTTTCGATTTGCTCCGGGAAGTATTTCAGCAGGTTATCCTCCATCTGGTACTGCTTGCTCTGGTGGTCGGCCTTCATCAGTTTCAGACGGGACACATCCACATCCAGGTCCATGCGCTCCTTGATGCGGGGGTCCCCGGCGCACAGGGCCTTGATCTCGGCAAAGGAGAGCGCCGTTTCATCCACATCATCACAGCTTCGCACCGGCGATTTTGAGGACATGATCTGGCTGATGAATTTCTGCTTGTTCTCCACCGTCTGCCAGAGGTATGCGTCAAAGGTCCCCTCGGTCACATAGCGGAACACATGGACCTTTTCATTCTGGTTGCCCTGGCGCTCAATGCGGCCCTTCCGCTGGGCCAGGTCGCCGGGCCGCCAGGGGCAGTCCAGGTCATGTAGCGCCACAAGTCGGTCCTGCACATTGGTCCCGGCTCCCATCTTTTGGGTACTGCCGAGCAAAACGCGCACCTGGCCGGTACGGACTTTAGAGAACAGCTCCTTTTTCCGCACTTCGGTATTGGCCTCATGGATAAACGCGATCTGTTCGGCGGGCATCCCCTGGGCGATGAGCTTCTGCCGGATGTCCTCATACACCGTAAAGGCCGGTTCCGGCTCCGGCAGCGGCACCGCATCTTCCAGGGCGTGCAGGGTCGGATTGTCCAGCGCCTTTGCCACTTTTCTCGCGGGGCTTGCCTGGGGTGTGGAAATATCGCAGAACACGAGCTGGGTCAGCTTATTCGCCTGCCCGTCCCGCCAGATCTGCATGATATTGTCCACGCATTGATTGACTTTGGTTCCCGGCTCATCCGGCAGCAGCGGATTGATGATCCGCTGGTCCAGCCCCAGCTTGCGGCCATCGCTGGTAATCTTGAGCATATTGTCCTCCCTGGGGTCAATGCTCCCGCCGTGTACCTTAGCTGCCCGCTCGGAGAGGGCCTTCACCATCTCTTTCTGGTGTTCGGTGGGCTGGGCCACGATGTTGTGGTATTCCACCTCCGGGGTAGGAAGATGGAGCTGGTCGGCGGTCTTGATGTCTGCGATCTCTTTGAACAGGTTCATCAACTCCGGCAGGTTGAAAAACTTGGAGAAGCGGGTCCGCGCCCGGTAGCCGGTCCCTTCCGGGGCAAGCTCCAAAGCGGTCACTGTCTCCCCGAAACGGCTGGCCCAGCAGTCAAAGTGTGCCATGCCCAGCTCCTGAAGCCGGTCATATTGGAGATACCGCTGCATGGTGTAAAGCTCCGTCATGCTGTTGGAAACAGGCGTGCCGGTGGCAAAGATAACGCCCCGGCTGCCGGTGATCTCGTCCATATAGCGGCACTTGGCAAACATATCGCTGGATTTCTGTGCGTCCGTAGTGGAGAGGCCCGCCACATTCCGCATCTTGGTATAGAGGAACAGGTTTTTATAGTTGTGCGCCTCGTCCACAAAGAGCCGATCCACGCCGAGCTGTTCAAAAGTTACCACATCATCCTTGCGGCCTTCCGCTTGCAGCTTTTCCAGCCGGGCCTCCAGGGATTTCTTGGTCCGTTCCAACTGTTTCACCGTGAAGCGTTCCCCGCCGCTGGCCTCCACCTCGGAGATGCCCTCGGTGATTTCCCATATCTGTTCCCGTAAAAGCCGCTCCTGGCGTTCCTTGCTGATGGGGATTTTCTCAAACTGCGAGTGTCCGATAATGATGGCATCATAGTCGCCGGTGGCGATCCGGGCGCAGAACTTCTTGCGATTGTGCTTCTCGAAGTCCTTTTTGGTTGTCACCAGAATATTGGCCGAAGGGTACAGCCGCAAAAACTCCGAAGCCCACTGCTCGGTCAGGTGGTTCGGGACCACGAAAAGGGATTTCTGGCACAGCCCCAGGCGCTTGGCCTCCATCGCGGCGGCCACCATCTCAAAGGTTTTGCCCGCGCCCACCTCATGGGCCAGCAGCGTATTGCCGCCGTACAGCACATGGGCAATGGCGTTTTTCTGATGCTCCCGCAGGGTGATGGACGGGTTCATGCCGCCAAAGACGATATGGCTGCCGTCATACTCGCGGGGCCTGGTACTGTTCATTTCTTCATTGTATTGGCGGACCAATGCCTGCCGCCGCTGCGGGTCCTTCCAAATCCAGTCCTTAAATGCCTCCCGGATGGCCTGCTGCTTCTGCGCGGCCAGGGTGGTTTCCTTGGCGTTCAACACCCGGCGCTCTTTCCCGTCCGCATCCTCCACCGTGTCATAGATACGGACATCCCGCAGGTTCAGGCTGTCCTCCAGGATTTTATAGGCGTTGGCCCGGTTGGTCCCGAAAGTGGTATAGGCGGCCACATTGTTATAGCCCACAGAGTTTTTCCCCGTCACCTGCCATTCAGCGGTGTAAGGGACATACTTCACCTCGATCACATCCCGCAGATAGGGCGGGGTCTTGAAAGTTTCGTACATAAACTGCTGGATGTATTCCTTGTCAATCCAGGTCGCACCCAGCCGCACCTCAATCTCAGAGGCATCCAGGTCTTTAGGCTGGGCAGCGGTGAGCGCCTCCACATTGATGGAAAACGCCGGATCGCGCTCCGCCGCCCGCTGCGCCTGGCGCAGCTTCTGCCGGACATTGCCGGACAGGTATTCATCGGCGGTCACATAATGGGGTGAGCCGTCCGGCTCCGTAATCCCCGGCACCTGGAAGATCACGCCCCGCAGTTCCTCGGCCAGCTCGTCCCCGGTCCTGCCGGTGAGCGAAGCCATATAGCCCATATCCACACAGGCTTTCTCCGAAATGGAGACTGCCAGGGCTTCAGCGGCGGTGTCCACAGAGGCCACCGCCTCATGGGGCTTAATGGTCCGCTTGGTGAACATATCCGCCTTGCGTTCCAACCTGCCATCCTCGTCCAGCACTTCCAGCGCACAGAGCAGGTAATAGCTGCTGTCATCGGCAAAGGCCAGCCGGTTCGCCCGGTCATTGATAAGGCCATACTTGGCAGAAAAGGCATCATAGAGCCGGTTCAGCTCCGCCATCTGTTCCCGGATAGCGGCATCCGGCATAGCGGCGTTCATTTCCAGGTCGATGAGCCGCTGCACACAGTCCCGCAGCTCCACCAGCCCCTTGATGCGGGCTTCGGCGGTGGCGTTTAAGTCAGGACGCACCATGCGGCTGTTTTCCCGGTAGTACACCGCGCCATCGACCACCGTGTAAGAATAGTTTTTCACATCCGGGTCTGCCGGGAGGGAGGTGTCGATGTCCTCGCCTTCGCCCAGCTCCGGCAGCTCGGCTTCAGTATAGCGCCCCTGGATATGCTGCATCGCCTCACGGAGCTGCTGTTCCAGGTCTGCGCCTTCCCTCGGATTGCAGACGAGCTGGGGGCCAAACGGCCCGGTCACAATATCCAGGTCGCCCAGCACCATTTCCGGGTGGGTACGGAAGTAGCGGTTCATGGTCACATGGTCGTGCCGTTCCCGCCCGTCCTTATCCGTATAAGTGTTTGTGCGTAACAGGTCTGTCTCCACCCATTCCGGCAGCGGCTCGCCCTGCATCCGGGGGACCTCCCGCTTTTGCAGGAAAACAATGTCCATCGCAATATCTGTCCCGGCATTGGCCCGGAAGGTGGTGTTCGGCAGGCGGACCGCACCCAGCAGGTCGCAGCGCCGGGCCATATACTCCCTGGCGTGCGCGTCCTTTTTATCCATCGTGCCGCCGCTGATGCCGTTGGAGGTGATAAAAGCGATGATGCCGCCTGCCCGCACCTTGTCGATGGTCTTGGCAAAAAAGTAATCGTGGATCAGCAGGTTGTGCCGGTCATAGGGCCGGTCACTCACCCGGTAGTTGCCAAACGGCACATTTCCGATGGCAAGGTCAAAGACGCCATCCGGGTACTGCGTTTTCTCAAAGCCGTTGACCTCGATGCGGGCATTGGGGTAGAGCTGGCGGGCGATGCGCCCGGTGATGCTGTCCAGCTCCACGCCGTACAGCTTGCTTTCGCTCATGCTCTCCGGGAGCATCCCGAAGAAATTGCCCACGCCGCAGGACGGTTCCAGAATGTTGCCGCTGCGAAAACCCATCTGCTCCACGGCCTCATAAATGGCGCGGATCACCATAGGGCTGGTGTAGTGGGCGTTCAGGGTGGAGGCCCGCGCCGCCTCGTATTCCTCCGGGGTCAAAAGCTCCTTCAGCTCGGCATACTCCTTGGCCCAGGCAGTTTTGGACGGGTCGAAAGCCTCCGGCACGCCGCCCCAGCCCACATAGCGGGACAGCACTTCCTGCTGTTCCGGGCTGGCCTGCAGGCCCGCAGCCTCAAGCTCCTTCAACAGCCGGATGGCGGTGATATTGGCTTGATATTTGAGCCTCGGTCCGCCTTCCCCCAGGTGATCGTCCGTGATGCGGAAGTTCTGCCCGGTTCGGCGGGGCTGGTCCGTGTTTTCCTGATGGTCAGCCTGCTCCGCAGATGGAGCCTGTTCCGGCGGTGTGGGTTCCGGCTCGTCTATGTGCAGCCGTTCCACCACCACATCATAGGGAAGTCCGTTTTTGTCTCCCGGATAGACCGTTACCGGCTCAGAAGTAATTTCCGGCGCAGGGGTTTCTTTTTCCTCCGGCGTGAACAGTCCGGCGTTTCGCTCATCCTGACGCAGCCAGGTTTCAAATTGTTCCCGGCTGATAACATCATAGCTCCAGGCATAAGGCCCGGTGTAGATGCGGACCGTTGTATCTTCAATGGCATCAATCGTGCCGGTGATGGGGTGGTCAGGCGCAGGGAGCGTTACCTGATCGCCCACATGGTAAGATGGAGTTCCTTCCAAGGGGGAGGTGTGCCGGTCTGCGAAGCCTTCCGGGTCCTGAAAGAAGCCGTCCAGCTCCTTTACATACATTCCCCGAAGAAGCGGTGCAAGTTCATCCCAGCGGTATGCCAGGGTCGCAAGTTTTCGTTCCTCATGGTCCAGGATCTCCACCTCAACGCTGGTGGTGAAGGTGCGGTAGTCTGCTATATCCCCGGTCGCAAGGTCCATCGTCTCCACACGCCCGGAATACAGCTCGGAAAGGCGTTTGGCGATTTTGGTGTTGCCCTCGCCATCCCGCAGCCAGCGGGAAATATACTCCTTGTCCTGCCAGGCAAACAGGCCGGAAGTCAGCACTTCCCGCAGGTCCTGGTCCGCTTTCTCCGGGGCAGCAGAAAGGAACTCGGTAATGGGGCCGTTTCGCAGGTCGTTTTTCAGAAGCTGCTCAAACCGCTCCCGACTTTCGGCCCGGAAGATGGGGTAAGCCATGCCGGAAGGAAGAAGCTGTACCGTATCTTCCCGCAGCTCCGTGATCTGGTATTCCTGATTTTCCAGGTAGACCGTATCGCCCTCATGGTAGACCGGCGCGGCAGGGTCATAGACCTTTTCCTCCGGGATGGCCTGCTGGATGGCCTCGTATTCCTCATCGGAAACGGTAATGTCGATCTCATGGGTCGGCTCCCCGTTCCCGATGGTAATGGTGTCTCCCTCACGGGTGACAGGCTGGCCGGATAAGTCCGGCGCAGGCGGCTCCAACCCAGGCTCGGAGCGTTCCTCGGCTGCGATGGCCTCCACATCCTGCATCACCTGCCGGATAAACGGGTCATTGTCCAGCTTTTCCGGGTCTGCCACCTGACCGTTCACAATCCCGCGCTCGGCCAGGGCCTCCCGGATGGCGATAGGGTCGATGTTGTCAAAGCGGTCCTGTTCTTCCTGGGTATAGAAGCGGTCCTCCTTGATGAGCTGGGCGATCCGGCGCTGTACTTTGGGCCACGGCACATCGCCCGCCGCGCCATCCGCTGTGACGGGAAAGGCGGGCAGCGCATCGCCGTATTCCTGCCGCAGCCAGGCGGCGGTGTCCTTTTCACGGGCATGGTCCTTCATATAGCGGGCAACCGCGTGTTTGCTTTCGATATTGCCGTTCCATTCCTGAATGGCGGCATCAATGTCGGCCTGGGTAAGCGCCCGGTGAGGGGCTGCCGGTACTGGCGGGGCCGGTTCCGGCTCCGGGACAGCAGAAGGGCCAGACGCGAAAACGCCTGGCCCTTCATCAATCCGCCGTATTTGTTCCTGTTCCGAGGGGAACAGGGTTAGCTGTATATAAGTTCCGTCAGAAGGATTTCCTCCGCCTGGGCTTTGCAGTTGTTCATCAGCCCCACCCAGGACATCGGATCGCGGGCTTTCAGTTCCTCCGTCACGCCCGCTGCCTGCATCAGCTCCGGCATCATCTGCTCCAGCCGCCGGTTCATGGTCTGCTCGATCTCGTTCAGGTGCGGGTACAGTTTCCCGTTCACCATCATGGCGTTGAACAGGACCGGCCGATACTCCTTCAGATAATCCCGGCGCATCCTCCCGTACCGGCCCAGGGGTTTCGTTTCTTCCAGCTTCAGGTCGGGGATCAGATAATCTCCGTTCTTGGTGTAAGTCAGGTTGTTCTCCATGTGTGACGCTCCTTTCCGCGAATTTGGCTCGTTCATAGTTTTGGATGGTAATGCCGATCTGCCGAAGCACTTGCTGGTTGCTCTGGCTGACCGCCGTTCCCAGGGCGGCCACCGCCTCCGGGGTGTTGAAATCGAAGATGCTTAAAAAGTCCTCATGGTCGAAGTAGCCTTCCGGCTCCAATCCACACCGGGACAGCAAAGAGTAGGTAATGCTGACCGTTGCGGCATTTCTGAACTGCACTCCGATGTTAAATTCATCATAGCCTTCCAGAAAGCTCCCGTCAACGATGTCGAGAATGTCCCGCTTGTGTTCCACCCAATACTCGCTGACAAGCTGGGCCGCGATGCTTTCAAGCTGTTCCGCCAGGTTGTTTTCGGGCGGCACTCCAAACCGCTCGGTGAGCGCCTGGGCCACCGCTGCCTCATGCTCCGGGCGAAGCTCCCACAGGAAGGGGTGGCGGGAATTTTTCCGCAGGCCGGTGTCGGAAATGTCGAACACATACCGAAGCCTGGGCTTTTCGCGGGAATTGTCCACAAGGGCGATACCCTTGGAGCCGCGCCGCACATACCGGCGCATGGTGTCGTTCCAGAGGTCATATTCCGCACAGGCCGTTGCGTCCGGGCGCTGGGCGAAGATCATAAGCTGCTCGTGGAAGGGGTACTTATACAGCCGGGAGGCGGTGGTGAGAAATGCCGTCCATCTCTGCCAGCTATCCGTCAGGTGGGTGGCGGTGTAGCTGGCCATCGCAGAATAAAATTCCAGGTTACTCATCATAGGCATTGTCCTCGCTGTCAAAATCCGGGTACAGTTCCAGCTCGGCAAATGCTTCATCGGTCATGGCGGACAGCTTTGCAAGGGCAGAGTCGGTAAGCTCCAAAAGCTCCGTTTCATCTGCGCCCAGGTAGCCGCGCATCTCGGTGAGGGCCTCGATCAGCTCCTGGCGGGTCCCGTCCCCGGAATTGTAAATGCACATCAGGTTGATTTCTTCAAAGGTAAAGTTGTTCATATCAAAGCTCCCTTTCCGCGCTCTTTTTGGGCGCTGTCTTTTTCCGCTCCTGTTTCGGACTCTGCCGGAGCTGTTCCATCACAGATTTTTTCTTGTCCCGTTCCTCCCGGTGGACGGCATCTGCCAGGTCCATCAGGGAAATGGGCTGTCCGCTTCTTGCCTGCGCCTCCAGCTCCGCCACCGTTGCTTTGGGGCCGTTGTTGATGATGCCGTCAATCATGCCGTAATCATCTTCAACGGTCATTTCCGCATTTTTCAGCGGATTGGACGGAAGAAAGCCGGGGATTTCCTGAAAGCCAACGCTGTCGCAGTAATGGCAGGATACCACGCCATCCCTTTTTATCGCAACGATGTCGCTGACGCTCATGGATGGGCTGTGGAAGTCTGCCGGACGGTGAAAGTTGAACTGTTCAAACAGCTTGTGAAGCCGCCCGTCAATGCTGCCGGTTTCCGGGAGCGGAGCGGTATAGACCAGATCGTAGTTGCCACGCTCCACAGAAAGGTCATGGGCGTTCAGCCAGTCCATATTCATAAAACGAAGCCTCTGCGGGTCATTCTCGGCCACCTGGTAAATGGCGAAGCAGTCCCCCTCATGGGAAAGAAATGCCCGTTCCCGTTCTTCCTGATGGTTCAGTCGGTCCTGCACCCGCGCATCGAACTCCGGGCTTTCCTCCCATTCCTCGCGGGAGACGGCATACATGGTCCCGGCGGCCTGGGTGTCAAATTCTTCCCGGTCAAACAGCATCTCCGCGCTGCCGCCATCCACCACCGCATATACGGTCAGATCCCGCTCGTAAAGCTCCATCGCCCGCTCTTTAGAGAGGGGGAGCATATCCCCGTCCCGGTAGCCGCACTTTTCCAGGTCGTCCAGTGTAAGCATCGGGTCCGGCATAGGGTACTCATCCAGCGCCTGCTCCGGGGCATCCGGCAGCATGGTACTTTCCGGGGCGGCGGCCTGAGCCGCTGCCTCCTGCATCTGCTGATAGGCCGCCTCCTGCAAGGTTTCGATCATGGCAAGGGGCGCATACTTGATGGATTGGCCGCCCAGGTCGTGCATCTCGCAGATTTCCAAGGCGGCGGTGGACAGGGGAAGCTCCGGCGCGTCCAACTGGCCGCCATCCATCTGGTGGAGGGTGTCTTTGTCATAGAGGGTGTAGTCATAGCCGCCCTCGGTGGTTTGCAGATGCAGATACACCGCTTCATCCAGAAGCAGCAGTTTTTCCTGTACAGGCGCAAGCTGATCCAGCCGCTGCATCAGCTCCGCAGCCTTTGCGGTATCTTCCCCCGGCTCATTTTCATCCAGGACGCTTTGAAGCCATTCCTGGACACTATGCGCTCCGCCATGCCGGAGAGAAGCCGCAAGGTCTTTCACCGCAGCCTCCCGGTCCTCCACCTGGTCCCGATATTCATAAGGGTCAAACTCAAAGGCAAACTGGTCGATGTCGGAGGCAAGCCGGTCGATGGGGTCCAGCTCCGGTGCGGCGGGTTCCTCCGCTGCCGGTTCTTCCGCAGCCGGAGCCGTCTGCTCTGGCTCCTTTTTCTGCTCGGACAGGTCAATGCCCTGTTCCTTGCAGACCTCGGCAAAGTGCTTTTCGATACCGGCAATCATGCTGCCAGCAGTTTTGTTGATGGTATTCAGGCAGGCCCGAAGCTCCGACAGCTCCCGGTCCTTGCAGTAAGAGGCCACATAGCCGAAGCTGTTCTCCCCGGTTTCGATGCCGAAATACTGGCAGACCATGTAAGAAGTGCTTTCCGCCTCGATTTCCTCGATCTGGTGCGGCTTGGGCTTTGGCGGTTCCTTGGACGGGTCCCCGGCAGTGGCCTCCAACCGCTGCTTTTCATAGTTGTGCAGGGTGGCATGGGTCATCTCATGGATGCAGGCGCATACGGTCTGGACCTCGCTCATCCCTTGCCGGATGGCGATGCGCTGGGTGGTGGGGCTGAAAAAGCCGTCCATATTGTCCTGCATCGGCTCGATGGTCAGGGGAACCGGCGAAGTGCGCCGCAGGGCCTCCATGAAAGCCTCGTAGTGCTGGACATTCCCGAACAAATCGGCGGCAAGCTGGGGCAGCGGTTTTCCCTCGGTCTGTGCGTAGTCAAACACTTTGATGGGACGGAAAGTGGGGATTTCAATTTCCTTTTCCTCCATCACCACTTTGCCGTTGGCGTCCAGCACCGGGGCCTTGGTATCCGGGTCGAGCTTCTGTTCCTCGATTTTCTTCTTGTAGGGTGTAGGGGCGATAATCGTGATGCCATGTTCGCCCCGCTTTACATGACGCTCAAATTGCTGCCACTTGTTGTAACCGGCCACTTTGGTCGCGTTAGGGCGCTGTAAGCGGATCAGCATCTGGTTATTGACGGAGTAGGTGGGAAAGCGGGACATGACCTTCAGATACTCGGCATACTTGCCGCTGTCAAACACTTCCCGGATGCCTGCCTCGATCTTTTCACCCAGTTCTTTCAGGCGTTCCTTGTTGGTGGGCTTATCAGCCATGAGAGTTCAGCTCCTTTCCTGAAAAAATAAGCCCCCGCAGGGGAAGAAAACTCATCCCTTGCGGGGGCGGAAATGTAACGGTTTCAAACACGGTTTTGAGAGGTTCAGGGGAAAACATACGGCAGCGCACAAACGGGGCCGAAAATGCCTTGAAATACCTGGGCTTTCCGGCCCCGAAAGCGTTACATCTGCCCCCGGTGGCGGCGCACCCGTTCACGGGTTTTCTTCCTCTGTTCAAAGGCGGCGCAGCGGGGACAGTATAAGGCCCGGTTGCTCCTGGCCTGGAAGGGCTTGCCGCAGGACCGGCAGCGTTTCAGTTCATCGGCTCCCTGGCCGATGGCCGCGCACAGCTCCGCATCCGCAGGCAGGACCGCCTCCTTAAAATACCGGCAGAGAAGGGAATAAGAAATGCTCTGCACACAGACACATCCCTCGCCTTCATCCAGGGCCAGGCAGTTTCCCTCGTCATAGTTGGCGCACAGGCGGCGGATCAGCTTTCGGGCGCGCCTAAGCTGCCCCTCCGTCATGCGGGGCTTATCCATTCCCGAACACCAGCTTGAAGTTGGTCTTTTCGCCGGTGTCCTCCATCACCACCGTTGCATCATAAGTCTTGCCGGTTTTCTCCGAATAGCAGCCGGTGAGCTTCACCCGGCCATCCTTCAGGAGAGAGGCGGCCACCGACTTGGTGAGGTTCTTTTTCTTGGCGGTGAAAAACTTGCTGTTTTTCCAAAGGGCAAACCGGCAGCCAGCGTTTTCGCAGAAAAATCCCTGCTTGCGCTCGGTGACAGCCCCGCCGCAGCGGGGGCATTTGCCCACCGTCTCCCGGTCAGAGGGGAAAAGCACCTGGGAACCGTCAATCACCTTGTAGGTCCCCACCAGGTCCCGGAGCATATTGCAGATACCGTCCATGAACTCGCTGGGCTTCACTTCACCGCGCTCCACCTCTTTGAGCTGGTGTTCCCATTCCGCAGTCAGAAGCGGCGATTGAAGCTGCTCCGGCAGGACAGTAATCAGGGAAACGCCAATCTGCGTGGGGATGAGGTTGGTGGTCTTTTTCTGTTTCTTGCGCTCCACAAAGCCGGTGGACACCAGCTTTTCCAAAATACCGGCGCGGGTGGCCGGTGTGCCGATGCCCTTGCGCTCCGCATCCTCCGGCATATCCTTTGCGCCAGCCGTTTCCATCGCGGAGAGCAGCGTGTCCTCGGTGTAGTGCTTGGGGGCGGTGGTCTTGCCCTCTTTGATGGTGACAGCGGTGACGGGGAGCGTCATTCCTTCTGTCAGTCCGTCCGGCAGGACGCTTTCTTTTGCAGGGTCTACCTTTTCCCGCTGATAGGCTTTCCAGCCCGGATCGGTGATGGCCTTTCCTTTGGCCAAAAATTGGTTCCCGCCGCAGGACAGGGTGACAGCCGTTTCCTGGTAGCGGTAAGGGGAGCCGGTGGCACACAGAAGCTCCCGCGCCACCAGACGCAGGATTTCCCGTTCCCCGGCAGGCAGGGCCTCCACATCCGCCCGGCCAGCTCCCTCGGTGGGGACGATGGCATGGTGGTCGGTGACTTTGGCGCTGTTGCATACCTGGGCGGCCAGAACGGTGTCCGGCACAGCCACCCCGCAGATCTTCGCCGCCGCAGCCGCCAGAGCCGGAACCGTCCCTTCCATATCGGCGGTCAAATATCGGCTGTCGGTGCGGGGATAGGTGCAGAGCTTCTTTTCATACAATGCCTGGAGATAGTCCAGGGTCTGCTGGGCCGTGTAGCCAAGCTGCCGGTTGGCATCCCGCTGGAGGGTTGTCAGGTCATAGAGGGCAGGCGGTTTTTCTGATTTTTCTTTCTGCTCCACAGTCTGGACCAGGGCGGGCTGGCCTTTGCAGGCATCCGCCACCGCCTGGGCCGCCGCTTTCTCGGCACATTTCTCACCGGCGGCAGAAAATCCGCCGCAGTCCAGAACCGGCGTATAAAACGGGACCGGCTTGAAGGCGCTGATCTCGGCCTCCCGCTGGACGATCAGGGCCAGCGTCGGGGACATCACACGCCCGATGTTCAAAGTGCGGTGGTACAGTACGCTGAAAAGACGGGTGGCATTGATGCCCACCAGCCAGTCGGCTTTGGACCGGCACAGGGCGGACGCATACAGCCCGTCATAGTCGCCGCCCGGTTTGAGGGCCGAAAAGCCCTCCCGAATGGCGGCATCCTCCATGCTGGAAATCCACAGCCGGAGCATGGGTTTCTTGCAGCCGGTCAGGTTGTAGACGGTGCGGAAGATGGACTCTCCCTCGCGCCCGGCATCGCAGGCGTTCACCACCTCGGTCACATCGGACCGCTCCATTAGTTTTTTCAGCAGGTTAAACTGCTTTTTCTTGTCGGCGGCCACCGAATACTGCCATTTCTCCGGCAGGATCGGCAGGTCCTCATAGCGCCACTTGGCATAGTCCGGGTTATAGGCGGAGGCATCCGAAAGCTCTGCCAGGTGGCCGAAACACCAGCTCACCAGATAACCGCCGCCTTCCAGGTAGCCGTCCTTTCGGTTCGCAGCCCCCAGCACAGAGGCGATGCTCTGCGCCACAGAGGGCTTCTCTGCAATCACTAAGCGGCTCATAGGTTCACGCTCCTTCCTTTGGGTTTCATCGCCGCCGGTTCCATCACGCCCCGGTAACAGGGCAGGATGCAGCCCTCCCCGTAGCGTTTGCAGCCGTGGCAGGGGTGGCCTTTGGCCGGACGGGACAGGTCAGGCCCCCGCTCCTGGCGGGGGACCTGCATCATCATGCGCTCCAGAGGGTTGTCAGTGAAATATCTCATAGCTTCTCATCCTCCGGCTCCGCATCCATAGTAAACTCATCGTCCATTTCTTCCTCTGCGTCCTCGTCCAGATCTTCCTCCCCGGCGGGTTCCTCGTCCTCGCCGTAGTCGTAATCATCCAGGTCGGTGTCGCCTTTGGTCTTGGGCTTATTCTTGATAAATTTGATGTAGTAGAACGCGCCGCCGCCCGCCAGGGCCGCGATCAGCAGGATAATCAGCAGGCCGCCCATGCCGCCGCTTTCTTCCTCCGGCTCTGGCTCGGTTTCCTCGGCAGCAGGCGTTTCTTCCGGCTCCGGCTCTGGTTCCGGGCCAGCGCAGGCGGTCATATCCGAAGCGCAGATTTCACAGTTCATATTGACCGCTCCGGCTTGGCAGCGGGTGGTGCAGGAACAGGTGGCCGGTTCGCCATCATCGGCCAGGGCCATCAGGTCCGCCTCGTCCACCTGGTTCAAGAAGTGGACCGTTTCCTCTCCCTTATCGTCACGGTCAATAATCAGGTAAAAGACATTCCCGGCTTTCGTTTCCAGCGTGATAAACTGCTTGCCGGTGCCGGTTGTGCTGCCGTAATCGTCAACCAGGGTCAGGTTCCCGTCCGGGGTCAGGGCGCTGCCGCCCCCGCCGCCAAGCAGTCCCATCAGGGAAGAAAGTTCATCTTCTCCAAGAGAGAGGGAAAAGCTGCCATCGCCGGTACTGGTATCGCTGATGGTGAGGTAATCGCCGCACACATAGCCCTCGCGCTCCGGCAGGAGGATTTTCACCCAGCCGCCTTCGGTGCCGATCACCTCCACCTCGGTCCCATTGGGGAGCTGGGTGATGGCGGCATTGTCGGTCCCTGCGCCGGTGCGGACATTTAAGTTGCCGCCGTTGGTGGTGACGGTCCCGGTCCTGATGCTGGCCGCCTCGCCGCTGGAAGTGATCTGAAGGCCGCTGTCCGTGGTGGTGACTTCCACCTGGGAGCCGAACAGGGAAGAAAGCAGCCCGGCCAAATCTTCCTCGGTCATGGTTTCGGTTTCTGCCGTATCAGAGGCATTTTCGTCTGCATCCGCAGTATCTTCGATGCCGCCGGTGGTAGGGGCCTCCGTTTCCTCGGCCTGTTCGGTGCTGGCCGTGGTTTCCGGCTTTGCCTCCGGGTCGTTCCCGTTGGCAAAAGCCACCGTAGAAAAAGCCGTGAAGCAGAGCATCACGGCCACAAAGCTGGCAATAATACGAGATTTAGTTTTCTTCATCGCCGGTTTCCTCCTTCTCCGTCATGGCAGGGGCCATCTGGCCGTTTTTGGACGCTTCGATCAGGGCCGCCAGTTCCTCCGGCGTCATGCCTATGCTGCGGACCATGCCCACAATGTCCAGGTTTTCCAGCTCAGTGCGCTGTTTGTCCAGTTCCTTCTGCCGGGCCTGAAGCTCCGCGATCTTCGCGGCGTTCTTCTCATACTCGGCATTGATTTTCTTGATTTTGGCGTTCATACAAAAGCTCCTTTCTGTTACGGCAGTCTCGCAAAGGTGTAAAAATGCTGCTGCCAGTAAGAGGTGTTGATATTTGCGTAAGAGATCGGGGACCCGCAGTGGATCATCATTCCGTCCCCCACATACAGCCCCACATGGGAGGCCCCGGCGGTGTCATAGGTCCCCTGGAAAAAGATCAGGTCGCCGGGCCGGGCGTTCTCGCGGGAAACGGGAGTGGAGATGTTCAGAAGCCCGTTGGCGGTCAGCCGCCCCACATCCCAGCCGGAATGATTGATGACCCATGAAATGAAGCCGGAACAGTCAAAGCTGGTGCTGGGAGAGCTGCCGCCCCACACATAGGGATAACCCAGGTACTTTTCCGCCTCGGTAATCATGGCCCGGAAAGTTTCATCTTCCAGGGCCTCCGGGGGAATGTCATAATCGGTAAATTCCAGGCTGCCGCTGTTGGAGGCGTTGGGATTGCCCTCAAAAAGATCGGGTCGGTTGCCCAGCGTTGCCATATAGACCGCATAGAGGCTCACCTGTTCCTCGCCCATGATGTAGACAGGCAGGTGGGACAGGTCAAAGTTTTCCAGGGTCACATAACAGATGTAGTAATCGTAAGGGACCTGCTCGCTGGTGGTTTCTCCGGTTTCCGGGTCCGTTGAGGTTTCGGTGCGGTAGCGTGTCTCCACCACCACTTCCTCGGTGAGAATGTACTGACGCTCAAAGAGCATGGAGAGGGTTCCTTCCACTTCGGCAAGGGTCCATTCCCCCTGATGGTAGGCGGTGAGGATGGAGATCAGCACATAGGGGTCATGGACGATTTCATCCAGATCAAAGTGATACTCGTCATAGTCATGGGTGGCTTCGTAGTTATCCAGGTAGTCCTGCAATTCTGCCTCCATCTGCGCGTAGGCGGCCTCGGCCCCCAGCATATCCTCATCGCGGGAGGGATAGGTGGAACCGGCAACGCCGGAACCCACGCTTTCAAACATCATGGAACAGGAGGACATGGTGTTGAGCAGGAAACAGAGCATCACCACCAGGGCGATGCCCACCAGGAAGCCCCGCCGGTGCCGCCAGACGAACTGCGCCGCCTGTTCACTCTTTTTCGCGGCGGTTTTGGCAGTCTTTGCCGTCTGTTCCGCAGCTTTGGCAGTGCTGCCTGCGGTCTGGCCCGCACGCTTGGCAGCGGCATACTGCTTCTTGATGGCGTGCTTTTGCTGCCACCGGGACAGCGGATTGCTGGCAAGCTGGGGATTGTCCCGCAGGCTTTTGTGGTAAAGGGCATTGATATTGGCCTTTTCCAGCTTTTTCTCGGCTTTGGCGGCCTCCCGGTAGGGTTTCAGTTTGTGGGAATGATAGGCGCTCTCGATCATGCGCCCGCCCGTCTCGGCAGCTTCTTCCATCTTGTGGGCGCTCTCCACGCCCACATTATCTTCCTCGGACTCCCGGATTTCCTTGTGTACTTTGGAGAGGACCGCGTTCCCAGGCGCGTCCCGTACCGCATGGGACAGCTTGGAAGGCGGCTTTTTCTTATCCACTTCCTCAAAGCGCAGGCGGGTGACGGTCTTGCCGGTGGCAGGGTCCGTTACCGTTTCCTCGAAGCGGATTTTCTTCTTGGGGATTTTCGCCCGCGCCTTTTCTGCCTTGTCCGCCGCCCGGTCTGTCTTGCGGATGGGCTTTTCCAGTGCCGGGTCAGCCCGTTCCTCTTTGGTAAACTGCAAGCGGGGTTCCTGCCTCATGCCGATACCTCCTGGGGCTTCGTGGTCATAATGCGGTACAGCTCCGTGTCCTTCGGGAACCGATCCAAGAAAGGCAGAATGACATTCCCGTAGAACAGAAGCCCCTCGCCCTCGCCGGAGTGGGTCACATAGGAAAGCTGGTGTGGGCTGATGTTAAGCTGCTTCGCCAATATCTGCCGGTCCCCGGATGCCTGATTGAGCATATAGATGAAGTCGCTGTTCTCAAAGATGTTCTCAATCTCGCGGGAGGCCAGCAGGTCCTTGATATTTTGGGTGATCCCGGTGGGGATGCCGCCCCATTTCCGAAAGCGTTTCCAGATTTCCACGCTCCAGCTTGCAAGCTCCCCCTTCAAAAGCAGGTGGAACTCATCGCAGTAGTAGCGGGTGGTCTTGCCAGCCGCCCGGTTGACGGTGACACGGTTCCACACCTGGTCCTGGATGACCAGCATACCGAGTTGTTTTAACTGCTTGCCGAGTTCCTTGATATTGAAGCAGACCAGCCGGTTTGTCAGCTCCACATTGGTACGGTGGTTGAACACATTCAGGGAGCCAGTCACATACAGCTCCAAGGCCGCCGCAACGCGTTTGGCCTCCGGCTCCGGCTGGCGCAGAAGCTCATCATAGAGGTCTTGCAGGATGGGCATTTTCTCCGGGTCCGGGTCAGCCAGATATGGCCGGTACACATTCCGCACCGCGCGGTCAATGACGGTCTTTTCCACCGGCTGCAATCCGTCCTTGCTCCCCACCACAATATCGCACAGGGAGAGGATGAAGTCGGCTTTCAAAGCCAGCGGGTTATCATCGTCCGAATAGTTGAGGTTGATGTCCATTGGGTTCACATACTGGCTGCTGGTGGGAGAAATCTTCACCACCTGCCCGCCCAGGCGGATCACCAGCGGGGCATATTCGTCCTCCGGGTCGCAGATCAGAACATCATCATTTGTCACAAGGAACACATTGGAAATCTCGCGTTTTGCCGAGAAGGACTTGCCGCTGCCCGGTGTGCCGAGGATCAATCCGTTGGGGTTCTTCAGGAGTTTTCGGTCCACCATGATGAGATTGTTGGAGAGCGCGTTCAGCCCATAATACAGGGCCTCCTTGCCATCCTGAAAAAGCTCCTGGGTGGTAAAGGGTACAAAAATAGCGACGCTTGAGGTCGTCAAGCCCCGCTGTATCTCGATCTGGTTATAGCCCAGGGGCAGGCTGCTCATCAGCCCTTCTTCCTGCTGGAAGTCCAGCCGGGTGAGCTGGCAGTTGTGCTTTTGGGCGATGGAGCTGGCCTGAAACACATTGTTGGCAAGCTGCCTCTGGCTGTCAGCGGTGTTGAGGACCAGGAAGGTCAAAAGGAACATTCGCTCGTTGCGGCTCTGCAAGTCCTGCAAGAGCTTTTTCGCCTCCGTCCCGTAGGTGGCAAGGTCGGAGGGGATGATGTCCATGTCATAGCCGCTGCGGACCGCTTTCTTTTGTTCCTCGATTTTTGCCCGGTCCAGGTCGGTAATCTTACGCTTGATGGTCTTAATGGCGCTCACCTGGTCCACCGACTGGATGTGCAGGTTCACGATCAGGCTGCTTTCCATGTCCAGGAAGTCCGCCAGCATCCGGTCATTCAGCTCCGGCGCGAGGATTTGGACGAAGGAGACAGCCCCGAACTTTTTCCCCATGCAGAAGGTCTTGCTGTTGGGGAAGGAGAAGGAGCTGGGCGCAATGAAGTCTTTGGTGGAGAGGCCGGAAGGGGCCAGCCAGTCCCAGGAGAATTGAAACGGCTCCTGCCCGTCCATGTGGAAGATCTGATGCAGCACCCGCAGGCGCTCCTTGCCGTTTAACGGTTCCACCACCACGCCCAGCCGCTTGAAGTTGTTCATCACATCCGTCTCGATGCGTTCCAGCCGGGGCTTTGCCGCCTTCAGGCTGGCCGCCTCAATCCCGAAAGTCAGGTACTTGGTCTTGATGAGGCCGTTGTTGCCCTTGGCGAGCTGGTTTTGCAGCATTTCCGTGTACTCGGCCCGGATGCTGTCAAATTCATCGCCCTGGGGCGGGATGTTGATGCTGTTCGCATAGCTGTCCCGGCTGGCAGTCAGGTTGAGGAAGGAAAGCTGAAATTTGATGGAGCTGTCGAAGTAGTTGAGGAAGTCGCACCAGCCCTCAAAGATGGCGGTTTTATCCTCGTTCTGCGAAAGCTGGTAGTTAATATCCTGGTACTGGACTGTCTTTGTATAAAAGGTATCGGTGACACGGCAGATGCCGTCCGGGAATATCCGCTGATAAGGGATGCTGTCCTGCGCCGAAAGCTGCTTTTTATCAGTCTGGTTCGCCCTGGCGATGGCGGCCTCGATCTGCTTTCTCTCGGCGCGGGTCAGTTTTCGCTTTTCCGTTGACAATGTGATACACCTCCCTGTCTAACTGGTTCTGCCGCATGACAACGGCGTAAAAGTTCTTGGTTTTATAGGGCCGCTGCCGGGGCCGCAGGAAACACACCCGGATCATGTTGCGGAGTATCTTTTCCAGCGGCTGGCCGTTCTTCTCGTACATCGCCAGCAGGAAAAACGGCAGCATGAGGATGACCATGCACATGGCCGCTGTGCTGGTCCCCACAGGCCCTCTGAGCAGAAAGAAAAGCGGCACGCCGAGAAGCGCCCCGCTCCCGAAGCAGACAAGCTGCCTCTTGGTGAGATTGAACATGACCTTCGTTTTTACTTTGGTCAGGTCTTTTGGTACTGGTACATAAGCCATTTAGAAACCTCCTTCCCGATTTAGTGCGCCGAGAAGATACTCTTGGCGAGGCTACCAGTTTTGAACAGGGTGAAACACAGCAGCACCGTATAGCCCACACAGCTCCAGATTGCGCCGATGATGTCATCATCCAGGGCGATATTCTCCACCAGGACCGCATAGATGCCCACGCAGACAATAATGAGAAATGCCTGAAAGCCCAGGGCCATCAGGGATCGCAGGTAGTTCTGGCCCATGCCGCCCCATTCCCGGCCCATCATGGCCGCCATCGGGATGGGAGCCACAGAGGTGACGAGATAGATTTCCACCATCCGGCCATAAATCACGATGAATATGCAGATGGTGAGCGCCCACATGGTAATGCCCACAAACAGGGATTGGAACCACAGGCCGAACAGCGGCCCCAGCTCCATCTCCATCAGGCGGCTCTCCATATCGGTGATAACGGAGCTGATGTCGATGCTGGCATCCGAAATGATAACGCCGGACGCCTGATTGACAACGCCCTGCGCCACATCAAACACACCCATGACGATGTTCCAGGTATTGGTGACAATCAGGATGGCACAGGCTGTTTTGAATATCCACTTGAAAAAGACCGCTGTTTCGATCTCGTGGAAGTTATTCTTGTCGGTGATGATCTGGATCAATTCCAGCGTCATGACAAACGCTAAAATCACTCCGGCGATGGGGACAATGACCGTCTCCGAAAGGTTGTGGATCATGTTATAGATGCTGCCATTCCAGCCCTGGGGGGTCATACCCACCTGGCCGGAGATTTCAGCCACCTTCTGGTTGACGGAGTCGAACATCCCGGACAGGTTGCTCGTGATACCGCCCACCAGAAGCTCCTTGAGCCATTCGGTTATGGCATCCCACAGAAAATCCATAGGGGTTTACCCTCCTTTCTGCCCCTCCCGCACAGGACGGGAGGGGCCGGGGTTTTGGGGTGACAGATTAGCCGAAAAGCCCGGTGAGCTGCGGCACGAGCAGCATACCGATCAGGGCAACGCCGCCGCCCGCCATGAGCTGCTTCATGCCCTGCGATTTTGCCCCAGGGTTGTCGTTGCCGTAGCCTTCGAGAAGGTTAATCACGCCCCAGATACCAAGGCCAGCGCCCAGGGCAATCACGAGAGTCTGAAGAACATCCACAGCAGAGTTAAAGAATTCCATAATGTACCTCCATAAAATTTGATTGATTTTTGATTGATTACGGAAGGCACACATTTCCCTCGAAGGTAATCAGCCGCCGGTTTCCTCGGCGGCTTCGTCCCCGGACAGGTCTATCGAATAGGCTGCAAATTGTTCGTCCGGCCTCAATTTGAGCCTGGCAGACAGAAAACGCTCTATGTCGAAGGCGTTTTTCTTGTCGTAGTCGGAAAGGTATTTGTAGTTCGGATGTTTGGTAATATCAAACTTCTCCGAAAGGAACGGCCTTACGCCGCGCAGTTGCAGGATGCACTTGCCGCCATCCATAACGGCCAGCTCATCCTGGCTCATCAGCTCTTTTCCGAGCTTCTGGTAATTAAGAGAGTGGGAGGTTTCCCGCCCACGGCTCTCGCCGGTATTGTAGGTGTCGATTGTCTCTTTCCCAAGGGATGCCGCCAGTTCCTTTAAGGTGGTCGGCTCCTTGCCGCCCAGGAATACCGTGGCATCCATGTTTCCGATGATGGTGTCGGCGTTGTCTTTGTAAATCGCTTTAAGCTGGCTCTGCGCCTGGAGGACGAGGCAGGCGGATACCTCACGACTTCGAATGGTTGCGACCAGTTTCTCCAGCCGTGGGATCTGCCCGATGTTGGCGGCCTCGTCTATGAGGCAGCGCACATGGACCGGCAGCCTGCCGCCATACACATCATCCGCCTTCTCACACAGCAGGTTGAAAAGCTGGGAGTAGGCCATAGCAATCAAAAAATTCATGCTGTCCTCGGTATCGCTCATTATGAGGAACAAGGCTGTCTTGCGATCTCCGAGGGTGTCCAGTTCCAGCTCGTCATAGGCGGTCAGGTCCCGGACCTCCTGAATGTCAAAAATAGAGGTCCTGGCCGCCGCGCTGATAAGGATACTTTTAGCTGTCTTACCTGCGGCGAGCTTGTATTTTTTATACTGGCGCACCGCAAAGTGTCCGGGCTGGCGGCTTTCCAGCTCCTTGAACATCAAATCCACAGGGTTTTCAAATTCCTCATCGTCCTCCCGGACCTCCATCGCGTTAATCATTTCCAACAGGGTGGAGAAGTTCTGTTCCTCCGTTGGGGCCTCATAATGGATATAGCCGATCAGCGCCGTAAACAATAGCGTCTCGGCTTTGACCCAGAAATCGTCCCCGCCCTTGCCTTCGCCTTTGGTGTTCGCAATCAGCGTTGTCACCAATTTCAGGATGTCCTTCTCCGAGTGGATGTAGGCGAAGGGGTTGTAGTGCATGGATTTTTTCATGTTGATGGTGTTCAGGAAACGGATGCGGTATCCGAACTTTTGCAGCATTTTCCCGCACTCGATGAGAATACTGCCCTTTGGATCGGTGACTACAAAGGAGGTCGGATAGGTCTTGGAAGTACACTGCATCAGGTTGGGCTTCAACCAGAAGCGTGTTTTCTGATGTGATTACCGGGCCGCTTTTTATCGGCCCCTCTGGAGCTTTCGCCCATTTTCAGCGGCGTGTCCATTCACGCCCAGCATAGCATATCTTTTTGCCCTGCCGTATCCGGCAGGCCAGCCGGCAGCGCGGCCTCGTGGGGCTGTTATATTCTGCAAGGCAGGCTCAAGCCCTATGCGTTGCGTGTGTCCCGCTTTTTAATGCGGGCCTTCCACTCCGGTCAGGACTGCAAAACCCTTCCAGATTTCTTCCGCGCTGATACTCTTAACTTACTTGCTGGCTTCGGTTAAGACGGCAATCGGCCCGTACCCCATGCAGGGTCAGGTGCGGGCCTTCTACCACTTCCAGATCCGCCGATAATCAAAACATTCTTATTCCTGGCTGTCCTGGGGTCCTTGGGTCGGCTGTTCATCGTCAGCCGTTCCGTCTGGGTGAGAATGATGTTATTCTCAAACACCGGGTCCATAAATGGCTTGATGTCCTCCGCCGTCCCCCAGCGGGCCGAACCGTATTCCATGTTCTTGCGGTATTTCTTGGCATTTTTGCCCTTAATGTAGACAGCCAGGCGCAGGGCAGCCCCGCAGCAGAGGCCCACCAGCAGGTCAACCGGGTGAAAGCTGGGGAGCGCCGACTGAAAGGCGGCGGCAAATCCATCCATCAGGCCCAGCAGCTTGGCCGAAGCGTCCGCGCCCGGAGCCAGCCGCCATGCTTCGCCCAGCTTGGTGGCATAGAGGCCAATCAGCAGATAGGGTAGGTTGGGGAGCAGAAGTTTTTTCAAATCGAGCTGCCTCATCGTTCCTGTTCCCTCCGTTTCTCACGGTTCGGGACCGGGGCTTTCACCAGCTCCTTGAACTTCTTGAGCTTACCCAGCACCGACTCCCGGCGCTGCTCCTTTTTCAGCCGGTTCTTGGAATACTTCTGGAAGGCGGCGTTCATGCTCGCCTCGCTGGGAGCCTTGAAGAAAATCTGATACTGGCCCTTTGCCGTTTTATAGACCGCATACTGGACCTTGTACTCGCGGGCAATCCGGTCAAAACTCCGAAGCCCCTTGTCTTGCAGGTCGATCTCCTTCATGTCGCCGTACTGCTTTTTCAGGTCCTCCATGCTGACCCTGCCGTATGGCTTCACATCGTCCGGGCTGTCCCGGCTCTTTTGCAGCTTCTTGTTCTTGCGGTGGGCCAGGTACTTGGAAAGCGCCGCTTTCAGGACCCGCCCGGTGAACTTGGTGGCATTGACCGTCAGCGTCAATGTCCTGTTTTCCACTTCTTCCTGCATCAAAATCACTCCCTTCTGTCAGGATGAAAGCGGCGGCCCCGTCTAAGGTGGGACCACCAGACGGCGGAGCAGGTATTTCCCACGCATGGGTCAGGCTCCCTTTTTGCCGCCATCCTCGCGGCCCTGGCCTTTGACCGTCAAAATACCGTCCAGGGTGGTGGCGGTGATCCGCAGCCGCTCGGCCACGGCGATGTCGTTCTTCATGGCCTCATCCACCGTACCGCCGCAGACCACCAGTACCGAAGCGCGGCGGAGATAGTCGCGTGCCATGTCGATCCCGTCCTTATGCTCCTGGGGGATGCTGTCCTTCAAAAACAGCGGAAGGAACAGAAGCGGGCAGACCGGGGAAAATCCGGCCTCGTAGACCAGGCGGCAGTATTTGGCGGCGTTTTCGGTGTTCTCAAACTCGTTGTCGCCCCAATGGGCGGTGATATACGCAAGCGGGCGTTTCATGCAAAACTCCTTTCTCCCCATGTCCGGGGTGAAGAAAAGGCGGCCCTTATGAGCCGCCTCCGTAAAGGTCGTGATTGACCAGCATCGTGTAGTGGTTGTCCAGAGAGGACGGTGCATTGAACAGCGCCGCCATCAGATATGCCTTGGTGTTCCAGACGCGGGTGGTGTTTTCGTGGATGCCGTCCAGCACTTTCTCGATGTGGGAACAGGTGATCTTCGCAAACCGCTGCTGAACAAAAGCGGTGGGGTATTCCGCATCCCGCCCGATCTTGATGGTGGGGCTTTTGGTCAGCGCCACTTCCAGCATGATTTCCACGAACTCGTCTATCTGTTCCCGGTTCAGGGAATTGCAGATATGCTCGTACTCAATCTGATCCCTGATTTCTTCCCGTTTCTCCATCACTTCCGTCTGTCCGTCCGTCACAGCCGCCGCAGGCGCAGAAGGAAAGAATGAATGAGTATTTGATCCATGAGTATTTGATTTTTGGATATTTGATTTCTTAGTATTTAATTGCGGCGGGTTTTCCGTATCTGGTACAGCCATATCTGGTGTTTCCATATCTGGATTTACCATATCCGGGTTTTCCGTACCTGGTGAAGCCGTATCTGGCGGGGCCGGTTCCGGCTGGGGCTTGACCGGCTTCTCAAAGATGGTGTACTCGGTATCGGTGATCCGGCCATTCTTGCCCCTAAGCTGCCTGCGGGTCAGATACCCCGCGCTTTCCAGCTCCCGGAGGGTCTTGCCAATCGTCTCCACGCTTTCCTTGCAGATGGAGGCCAGGCCCCGCGTGGTGTAATTCCACTCATCCGGCAGGGAGAGCATCATGGAGAGAAGCCCCTTGGCTTTCAGGGTCAGGCCGGTATCTTTCAGGTGGTAGTTGCTCATCACGGTGTAGTCCCGTGTGCGCTCTACGCGAAAAACTGCCATATTCATCACTCCCATTCTGAAAGGGCGGCCCGGCCCTGGGGCCAGCCGCCTTGCTGGTTACGGTTCATAGACCGGCTGGGTATGTTCATACACCGGGCCGCACAGCCCGTTTAAGTCCTCCACAAGCTCGCCCAGGTCCAGGCACAGCTCGCTGTCCATGACCGGCGTATCTTTGATGGTGCGGTACTGCGTGATGTAACCGTCATGGTCATAGTTCACGCTCACGCAGGAGACAACGGCCAGGGACATATCTTCCAGGAGCCACAGCTCCAAGGTGCGGGTAGCCACTACGATTTCCATTGTCACCTGGTCGGTTTCCTCATACAGCAGGGTGGCTTTCTGGCGGAACAGGTCCTCGCCCCGGTAGTTGAAGGACCGTTCCTGCCTGCCCTGGGTGATGTAGGAATAAACCGTTGTGGCATTGTGTCGGACCACCTGCAACAGACTGTAAATGTCCAGGCTTTCCACCAGCTCGGCGGCCTCGTCCTCGGTGTAGCAGCCTTCCTCCACCGCCTGCTGAAACAGATCGTCAAAGGTTTCTTTCAATGCTTCATAAGCGTCCATACTTAAATCCTCCTATGGGTGAGCCTGCCATCAATGGCGGCGTTTTTTGGGTTTGTCGGGCAGGATATGCCCCTCGATGATTGCAGCGTGGCGGCGGATCTGAAGCTGGCCCTGGCGTTCCAGGGACCGCATCCGGGCATACTCGTCCTCGGTCAGAAACAGCCGCTTATACTGGCCCCTGCGCCCCAGGGGGCAGTGGGTAGACAGAATGAGAAATTCCGCCATGTGCCGGGTATCGTCCTTGAACCGTTCCACAGCCAGCAGGTCGTGGCCTTCCAGCGGGAGATGCAGAGGTTTCATGCCTTGCGCCCCCTTTCGTGAATATCCAGGACCGCACAGCCATACCGGGCGATGAGCAGGGCGTTCACGATCATGCGGAGCGCCGCAGCGTCCACAACCTCGGCATCCGCCAGGTCACGGGTTGTCAGGCCGCCCGCATTGGTGTAGATGCCCCGCGCAGCGATATAGAGGGTGTAATCGTGGGGAGAAATCTCATGGAGCCTTGCATAGTCGAACTCCGCGCCCCGCCTGCACAGGCAGTTTCCGGCGCGGCGGTAAATGTCCTCATCGGAAGTGAACAGGAACATGACCGCAAAGAAAGCAGGCGTGTCCCGGCGTTTGCTGTGTCCCAGGTGGATTTTCACGCCCTCCATGCGCTGCCGGTGGCGCTCATCCTGCCAGAGCATACCGGGAAAATCCCGGATCAGCGGTTCCAGGCGGGCCATCAGGCGCTTATCGTGGGGAAACATCTGCCGGACCACCTCTGCATAGCCCACAACGCCCGCCTCGATGCGCTCGGCCATCCAGGGGCAGCCGCAGGCGGTGCAGCCAAATTTCTTGACATACTCGGTGCAAAGTTTGCAGTCTACATCTGCCGGTGTGTATTTGAAAGTGTTGATATACATGGATACCTCCTTGTGAAAATGAAAAAGCCGGGCAAATGGATTGTCCGGCGGGTTGTGTGTATTCGGTTTTATCGCTCCTGGCTGCGCTGGCGTTTCTTCTGCCATGCCTCAAGCAGCTTGATGATGGTGTTCTCCATTTGCAGGGGCGTATAGGATTTTGGAAAATACTTGCGTATGCGGTCCCCGTCAAAGGTCAGACTGAATTTCTCCGGCTTCTTTTCCTCGGACATGATTGCCAGCATACTGTCCTCATTGAGCCGCCCGGCCTGGCTGAATTTCTTCATCCGCTGGGCCTGGGAGAGTGACGGGGTGGCCTGCTCATAGTCTATCGTGGTGACGAGCATCTGCTGTTCCTCCGGTTTGAGCGCCGCAATTTGATAGGCGGGTGAAAGGGCAATCTTTTTCTCGTCTACCATCTGCATCAGCTCCGGGACCAGGTTCGTCAGGGAAATATAATTGCGGACCGTATCGCCGCTGACCCCCATCTGCTGGCCGATCTCATCATCACTTCTCAACTTCGCCGAAATTTTCGGCGAAGTCAAATCGTTTCGTGCGCCCTGCCGCTTGATAGCCTCCAGCTTCATCTTGTACGCCTTGGCCCTTTCGCTGGGAAGGATGTTCTCCCGCTGAAGGTTGCTGTCCACCATGATGATGGTGGCCGCATCCCGGTCCAGGTTGCGGATCAGAACCGGCATGGTATCCAGACCGGCCTGCTCACAGGCGTATTTGCGCCGGTGTCCGGCTACGATCTCATAGCCGCCTTCCTCGCGGGGCCGCACGATGGCAGGGACAATCACGCCATACTCTTTGACGCTCTGGATTGTCTCTTTCATTTCCTCATCGTCCCGCACCTGAAAAGGATGGTCCGGGAATGGGTAAAGGTCCGTCAGCGGCAGGCGAACCACCACTTCTTCCTGGGGTGGCTGCTGGGCAGGCGGGGCGGTTTTCTTTCGTCCCCTGGCAGGTGATGCGGGCTTATCGCTCAATGCTTCTCACCTCCATTGAGACACAAAAAGGAGGCCCAGCCCGGAACCTCCCTTCGCATCTGATTTTAGGCATAGAAAAACGGACATCAGCAGAAACACTAATGTCCGTCAATACATCGGCCCACAAGAGCCGCTATATTCAGTTGTCCGGCTGCACACAGGGGAAGGCTCCGGCGGAGCCTGGCACACATCACGACAGTTCTCTTTGCCACTTCATTCTCTTGTCGTTCCCTGTATTTTGCCCTTAATTTTTCCCTCACGAGCGTCCGTGAGGCCATAAAAATGCGGTAATGTTCGATAACAGCCCATAACACCTTTGCATGGATAAATTGGCGTATTTTCAAGGGTTTTCGGGGGTTTAATAACACCCGATAACGCCTCTCGGAAGGTGGTGAAATTTCAAAGGGCTAATACATTTTTCAGAAATAAAAAGACAGTGCTGCAGAACGCAAATGGAAAGAAACAATTATTTGTGTAATCTTTTTTTTATTATAAAACCGAAGAATACAGGAAAATAGAAAAACGGCATCAGAACAATACCCAAAAAGAGGAAAATAGAGGATTTTGATGACTTTAAATGCAGTTTATACACTTTTCTCCTGCATCGGATATTGACAAACAGAGAGAGTTCTGGTTATAATGAATGCAGTTGTTTTTGGACAAACGGACAAATGTACGGGCATGAGGGATGAAGAAAACAAATCTTGTTGGACGCATCTCCTTTTTGTACTCTTCGTTTTAATGTGGTAAAGTGCCAAAATGAAAAACGGTGGAATGGCGAAGCCGTTCCGGCAAATGTCCGGATGATGCAAAAACAACGCGAATCCATGAAAGGAGTTAGGAAGAATTATGAAAAGAAAAATTGTAAGCGCATTACTTGTTATGAGTATGACTGCAAGCCTGGTTGCCTGCGGAAATTCCGGCAGCGGAAGTTCTGATCCGGCAGATGAGAGTGTAAGCGTAAGCAGCAGCGCATCTTCCGAAAGTGATGCAAGCGCATCTGCAAGCAGTGAGAGCGAAGCCGAGGCAGAGGAATCCGAAATGCCGGAAGGATACGACGAGACCAGCACAGAGCTCTACAATGAGGCACTGGGAGATTTCAACGATGCACTTGCTACTGCAAAGGAAGCAGAAACGGTGGATGAGAGATATGCCCTGATGGCAGTTGCCGAGGGAAAACTGATGGAGTCTGCCATGATGTACCCGCTCACCTCAAGAGGTGGTATGTACGCGATGTACAGAATGGCTCCGCGCACCAAGGACTATACACTTTGGGGAAGCGATAACGACCGTTATCATCAGTATGTTGTAACAACTGACTTTATCAAGGCAGAAGATTACAACGAAATGAGAGCAAAATGGGATGAGCTTAAAGGAACAGGAACCTATGAGAGCTGGGTAAAAGAATATCTGGCAGGAAAAGGTTACACCTTAAAAGACAGCTTCTCCATGCCGTATGCGAGCGATCCGGTAACATGGGACGGACTTGCAACTTCCCGTGCGGCAGATACCGATGCGATCATCAATACCTATGACGGACTGATGGAGTACGATGTAGAGGGAACTCTGCAGCCGGCACTGGCAGAATCCTATGAAGTATCCGATGACGGACTGACCTATACCTTCCACCTTCGTAAAGATGTAAAATGGACCGATTCCCAGGGACGTGAAGTGGATACTGTAAAAGCAGATGACTTCGTGGCCGGAATGCAGCACATGTGTGATGCACAGGGCGGTCTGGAATACCTGGTACAGGGCGTGATCAAAAACGTATCCCAGTACATCAGCGGTGAAGTTACCGATTTCGACGAGGTTGGTGTAAAAGCTGTTGATGACTATACCGTAGAGTACACACTGGAAGAGCCATGCAGCTACTTCATGACCATGCTGGGCTACACCATCTTCATGCCGATGAGCAGAAGCTACTATCAGTCCCAGGGTGGTAAATTCGGTGCTGAGTACGATTCTTCCGCAGCAGATTATCAGTACGGAAAAGATTCCAACTCCATCGCATACTGCGGACCGTACCTGGTAACCAACGCTACAGCGAAAAATACCATCGTATTTAAACTGAGCGATTCTTACTGGAACAAAGACAACGTAAACATTAAAACCCTGACCTGGCTGTTCAATGACCAGTCTGATGTTACCAAAATGTACACAGATGCAAAAGCAGGTACCGTTGACTATGTAAACCTGAACACCTCCACTATGGAGACAGCAAAATCCGAAGGTCTGTACGACCAGTACGCAGTAGTTTCAGATACCGACGCTACTTCCTTCATGGGATTCTACAATATCAACCGTACTGCGACTGCAAATGCCAACGACGGAACAACAGCAAAGAGTACAAAGTCTGACGAAGAAATCCAGAGAACAAACAAAGCACTGCAGAACGTTCACTTCAGAAGAGCGATCAGCTTTGCAGCAGATCGTGGCGCTTACAATGCACAGCAGGTTGGCGAGGATCTGAAGTATACTTCCCTTAGAAATACCTTTACCCCGGGATATTTCGTAAGCCTGTCAAAAGACACTACCATTCAGATCAACGGAACCGACACAACCTTCCCGGCAGGCACCTACTATGGTGAAATCGTACAGAAACAGATCGACGCCGACGGCGTGAAGATCAAAGTATGGGATGCCGAAAACAAGACCAGCGATGGTTTTGATGGATGGTACAATCCGGAAAACGCAGTAGAAGAACTGAATACCGCAATCGAGGAGCTCGCAGAAGACGGTATCACCATTGATGAGAGCAACCCGATCCAGATTGAGTATCCATATCCGTCTGCAGTAGAAGTTTACACCAACAAAGCAAACTCCTACAAGAAATCAGTAGAGGCTGCCCTTGGCGGAAAAGTTGTGATCAATCTGGTTGATGCCGTAGATGTGGATGGATGGTACTATGCAGGATACTATGTAAACTATGGTTATGAACAAAACTACGACGTATATGATGTCTCCGGATGGAGTCCGGACTTTGGTGATCCGTGCTCTTATCTGGATACCATGCTTCCGGACTACGAAGGATACATGACCAAATGTTTCGGTATCTTCTAATTTTGGAAAAGGTAAAATTGGAAAGACCAGAACAGTTGAAAGCCAATGAATAAACCGGCAGGGGGATGGGGACAAAAAAAGCCATTCCCCTGTCATATTGTGTTAAGGAATGAGAGAATATGACAAAATATCTTTTTAAGCGTTTGTTGCATGGCCTTGTTTCCGTAGTAATCGTCGTTGGATGCGTTATGACTATGATCTATTCTCTGATGGACCGAAATCTGATTTTCGCACAGGATACCACCTATTCCCATCAGAGCAATAACCAGAAAAAGGTGTACAAATATCAGAAGTGGGAGACATACGGATATCTTGATTATGTAACCTATGCAGATTATTTGAACGCTCTCAAAGCAAAAGGCGAAATTGACGAGGATACGAGATCCAAAGCAGTAGCATTCGGAAGAACGAAAGACCAGGATTCAGAACTGGTATCTGAATATGTAAAGGAATTTACAGCTTATTATAAAGCAAAAGGTTACACCGTAAGAAGATACGATGCGATCATGATGGGTAAGAAAAAATATGCCAACGGCGGACAGCAGCAGCTGTTTGCATACAGGGATATTCCGCTTGCAACACGTCTCGGAAAATATTTTTCCGGTTTGATTGACATCGACAGCATTCACGATGCTGCAAAGGTAGAAGGTAAGAGGGGGATTACATTTACCTTACACGATCCGGTATATGGGGGAAAGAAATTTTCACCGGCCATCATGGGAAATGGCACAACACACAAGTACCTGATGTACTTTGACTCAAAATTCCCATATTTCCATCAGAATATAATCACCATAAATTTAGGAAAGTCCTATTCCGTAAATGAGGGTGTGGATGTAGCACTGACCATGACCCGCGCGCAGGGATCCTACGTAAAATCGGAGATTACCTACCCAAGCGGTCTGGTGGAATACAGTGCAGACGATCTGCACAGCGCAACGTATATGAGCGAATCTCAGGATGCAAGCGCTGTTCATTCCGATCGGTTCACAGATGACTATACCAACGTGGATACAGTTAAGAGTGGTAAATCAAAAATCGGCTATTCCTTTGTGATCGGTATCATTGCCGTGATTCTTTCCTATCTCATCGCAGTGCCGCTTGGCATTCTGATGGCGAGAAAGAAAGACAAACTGGTTGACCAGCTTGGAACCATCTATATTGTATTCATTATAGCAGTACCTTCACTGGCCTATATCTTCCTGTTTAAGGCAATCGGAGGAAAAATGGGTCTGCCAACCACCTTTGACATGGATTCGAAGAGCAAGCTGATGTATATTCTGCCGATCGTTTCTCTGGCACTGCCGCAGGTGGCAAACCTGATGAAATGGCTGCGTCGATACATGATCGACCAGATGAACTCCGATTACGTAAAATTCGCAAGATCCGGTGGACTGACAGAGGGAGAAATCTTTACGAAACACATTTTGAAGAACGCAGCGATTCCGATCGTACAGGGTGTTCCGGCGAGCGTACTGTTCGCACTGACCGGAGCCATCATCACCGAGCGTGTGTACGTAGTACCTGGTGCCGGTAATCTGCTGACCGAAGCAATCAGCAAATATGATAATGGTGTTATCGTAGGTGTTACACTGTTCTACGCAGTGCTCTCCGTGATTTCCATCATCCTGGGCGACGTTTTGATGTCCATGGTGGATCCGCGAATCTCATTCTCAACGAAAGACAGGTAGGGACTTATGAATTATGATTTAGATAAATTCGGTCTGTCTGAGGAAGAACTGTTTTCTCCTGTAGATAACAGCTCTCTGGAGTCTGAGAAAATTACGGCTCCGAGATATTCCTACTGGCATTCCGTGTTCCGCGTATTTTTTAAGAAAAAAATCAATATTGCCGTACTTTGCCTCCTGGGTGTGATTCTGCTGATGACGTATGTGTATCCGCTCTTTGTGGAGTACGACCGTTTCGCCAATCTGATGAACGGCGCGACAAAACATCTGTCTCCAAGCAAAGCATTGCAGCAGCTTGGATTCAATATTCACTGGATTTTAGGATCCGGTGCTTCCGGACAGTCGACCTTTGATGCTGTCTGGTTTGGTTCCAGAATTTCAGTTTCCCTGGCATTTATCTGTGCGCTCATCAACCTTTCGATTGGTGTGATTGTCGGATCTGTCTGGGGATTTTCGAAGAAGGTTGATGTCTTCATGATGGAGGTTTACAACATCATCGGAAATATTCCGTATGTACTTCTGATCTCCGTCCTGGTGCTTATCTTTTCTCCGAGCTTCTGGACCATGGTATTTGCACTGACCGTTACCGGATGGCTCGCCATAGCGTATTTTATCCGTACACAGGTCGTTATCATCCGTGACAGAGAGTATAATCTGGCATCAAAATGTCTCGGAACCTCTATTTTCCGCATTGCGATGAAGAATATTCTCCCGTTTATGACATCTGTCATTGTTACTCTGGCGGCAACTGAGATTCCGTCCTACATCTCTTACGAGGTGTTCCTGGCTTACATCGGTATGGGACTTTCTGACATGTCTCTGGGAAGACTGATCTATGAGGCTGAGGGTGCCATGCTGACACCGGGATGGGGATTCGAATTCTGGAGTCCGGTTGTTGTCGCTTCAATTATCACCGTAGTATTATATGTAGTTGGACAGAACCTTGGAGATGCGTCCGACCCGAGAACACATATGTAGGAAGGAAAGCCGCATGGAAGATAAAAAAGTATTATTATCGATTAAGGACTTACAGGTAAAATTCCGTGTCCGCGGCCGTATCCTGACGGCAATCCGGGGCGTAACGCTGGATATTTACGAGAATGAGTCCATTGCTATCGTAGGAGAATCCGGTGCCGGTAAATCCGTATTCACAAAAGCGTTTGCAGGAATGCTGGACAGCAACGGCTTCATCGATCAGGGAGATATCATTTTTAACGATGCCGAGCTGAGCGATACCGTTGTGCCGCTGAATTCTTATGCGAAAAAGACCATCGCATCCACCTGGGAAAAACTGAATGAGTATTCCAAACTGGAATATGGTTCAGAAGTATTCCTGAAAATGAAGGCGCTGGAGCAGGAAAAAGAAGAAAAAATGACGCTGAGCGAGGAAGAGCGTGAGAAAGCAGATGCTGAAATCAAGGAACTTGTAATAAAGAGAACCGAACTTTTCAACTATAAGCAGACACTCGATACTTCCAAAGAAAAAGCGAAAATCAAAGAGACATCTGCCGAGATTTCCAGACTGGATGGAGAGATCAAGGCTCTGCAGAAAGCAAAAGAGGAAAAAATCAAGGCACACAAACAGGCTGCCATGAACGATACGGCCTACAATCAGGCGTATGATGCAAAGATGGCAGAGTACAAAAAAGAGTATGCCGGCCTGACAGCAAAAGAAATTACGGACGAGACAAGAAAGAGAAATGAGATTCTTGCCAAAGAGATCTATCTTTCTGTTGGACGTTACAAACTGCGCAAAAAAGTCCGCATGATCAAAAAGCTGCACGAGGCATTCAAAGCTGCAATGGAGCGCGGTGTGGAACTGAACGATGAGCAGAAGCGAAACGGCGTTTTTGACCAGGCTACCTTCCGCGTACGCTATCTGGATGAGACACCGGAGCAGCTCCACGGAACCTGCATCATCAACCTGGCAAAAATCCAGGACCCGAATGACTGGGGCCAGATCCGTGGTAAGAAAATTGCAACCGTATTCCAGGACCCGATGACTTCCCTGAACCCGATCATCACGATCGGAAAACAGATCACTTCTGTTATCATGAAGCATCAGAATGTTAGCGAGGTGGAAGCGAGAGCACAGGCGCTTGAGCTGATGGAAAAGGTTGGTATTCCGAACGCAGAGCAGCGTTTCGATGATTATCCGTTCCAGTATTCCGGCGGTATGAGACAGCGTATCGTTATTGCGATTGCACTTTCCTGCCGTCCGAAGATCCTCATCTGCGATGAGCCGACAACTGCGCTGGATGTTACGATTCAGGCGCAGATCCTGAAGCTGATCAAGGACCTTCAGAAAGAGTACAACTACACCATCGTGTTTATTACCCACGACCTTGGTGTCGTAGCGAATATCGCAGACCGTGTTGCCGTTCTGTACGCAGGACAGATCATCGAGTTTGCGAACGTAGAAGAGCTGTTCTACGACCCGCGCCATCCGTACACCTGGGCACTGCTTTCTTCCCTGCCGCAGCTTGCGGAGCGGAATACAAAGCTGTTTTCCATTACCGGTACGCCGCCGTCTCTGTACAATAAGATTATCGGAGACCCGTTTGCACCGCGTAACCAGTACTGTCTGAAGATTGATACTCTGGAGGAGCCGCCGATGTTCAAGGTAACGGATACCCACTATGCCAAGACATGGCTGCTGGATCCGAGAGCGCCGAAGACAGAAAAACCGGAAGCTATTCAGAATATTCACGAAAAACTGTTAAAAGCATATAACTTATAGGAGAGTTTGAAAGTGTCTACAAAGCAGGAAAGCAAGACCACTGTTTCGCATCTGCCGGAGCATGGTCCGATTGACGAAAATGGAAGAGAAATCTTACTGCAGGTAAAAAATGTAGATATCACTTTCGGCAAGGGCGATGACGCAGTCAAAGCGGTAAAAAATGCTTCTTTTGACATCTACAAGGGAGAGACCTTCTCCCTCGTAGGCGAGTCCGGTTCCGGAAAGACAACGATCGGCCGTGCGGTCATTCGTGTCAACCCGTGTTCCGCAGGAGAGATCCTGTATAAGGGCGTTAAAATTTCCGGTAAGATTCCGCATTCCCTGGACCGGGAGGTTATCCGAAACATTCAGATGGTATTCCAGGATCCGGCCGCATCGTTAAATGAGCGTGCGACGGTCGATTATATCGTATCCGAGGGTCTTTACAACTTCCATCTGTACGAGAACGAGGCAGACCGTGTGAAAAAGGTAGAGAACATGATCAACGAGGTTGGTCTTCTGCCAGAGCACCTGACCCGTTACCCACATGAGTTCTCCGGCGGACAGCGCCAGCGTATCGGTCTGGCCCGTGCCATGGTTATGGAGCCGGAGCTGGTTGTAGCCGATGAGCCGATCTCCGCACTGGACGTATCGATCCGTGCCCAGGTCCTCAATCTGCTGAAAAAATTCCAGAGAGAAAAACAGGTTACTTATCTGTTTATTGCTCATGACCTTTCCATCGTTCGGTTCATTTCCGACCGTATCGGTGTTATCTACAAAGGAAATATCGTAGAGGTTGCGGATGCAGAGGAGCTGTTTAACTTCCCGCTGCACCCATACACGCATTCTCTGATTTCTGCGATTCCGATTCCGGATCCGCAGCTCGAGAAGAATAAGGTGCTGTACACCTACGACCCGTCCATCCATGATTATTCCGTGGACAAACCGGAATTCGTGGATATCGGACACAACCACTTTGTATATGGAAATAAAAAAGAGATCGAAGAGTACAAGGCACTCCGTGAAAAGGGAGAGCCGCTGCAGCCGATCACCATCCGAAAGCCTGGCGAGGAAGTAAAAGAGGAGAACCACGAGGTTCATCTTTCCAAGGCAGAAGATGAATTCCTGAAAACTCCGGTTCACGATACCGGAAGCGTCTGGTACAAAGTGCTGTCATTCTTCTTCCCGATCATCGGTATCATCGCAGCGATGGTATACAAAAAGAAACAGTACTATCACAACTACAAAGCATGCAAGCAGGGCGCGCTGTACGGATTTGCCGTACTTGCCGTGATTCTCCTGATCTTTATCATTGCATTGATTTTAGTTGCCCTATAGTGGACAGGAAAGAAAAAGTGGCCCGGAACCAGAAAAAAGGTTCCGGTGCCGCTTTTTTGATTTACGCGAGCAACGAGCCAAAGTCCGTGCTTGCACGAGACCTTGGCGACTGCCGCGATAACTTGAGAAACTCGCGGAGCGTGTTTCTCATAGTTTACAGGAAGCTTCGTTGAACTTTCCTGCAAATCAAAAAGCCTTCCGGGCAGAACGCTTTCTTATGCCGGTTCACAAAAGAGAAGCGTGAGAAGAATTCCGTTCCGATTTTACTTGACGGGAGATGTGTTTTTTGGGACAATAAATCACAGCAAAAAAGAAAATAAAAGGAAAGAGGAGCAACAGAATGGGAAGAACAGTAAAAGATCCGAACAGACGGCTGCCAAAGCCGGTACAGAAGGTCTGGCTTTCCGAAAAAAATGTCGGACGGCGCATCCTGCTTGTAGTACTGCTTCTGGCGATTGGATCCGGTTTTCTGGTGTATGGTTTTATGAACTTTCTTCACGGAGATTCCGGCTGGCGTGAGATCAGTGTAAAGGCAGGCGCGGATTTGAACTGCGGTGAGGATTTTACCTTGAAATATAACGTTGGCGCAAGCGGGGTTTCCGCAGGCGGGGAGGCAAAGGCACTTTCGCTGCTTTACACAGATGCGGCGGTGAAAGGCTACCGGCTTTTCAATATAGATGAGAGCTTTGAGGATGTGACAAACCTGTATGATATCAACCAGCATCCAAATGAAGTGCTGACGGTAGATCCGGTTTTATACGATGCATTGAAAAAAGTATCCGATGCCAATTGCCGGGAAATTTATCTGGGACCGCTGTATGCGTCCCTGGAAAATCTCTGCGCCAGCAATGATGATGCGGCTGCAGCGCAGTTTGATCCGAACCGGAACGATGCGGCAGCAGAAGAAACGGCAGCAGTTGCTGCCTTTACACAGAACCCGGATGATATTTCACTGGAGCTGTCAGGGGAAAACCAGGTCTGTCTGCATGTGTCAGACGCGTATCAGGCGTATGCCGCAGAGATGGGCTATACCGCATATCTCGACTTTTTCTGGATGAAAAATGCTTTTTTGATTGATTATCTGGCGGATACGATTCGCGGCGAGGGCTATCAGCTCGGCATTATTTCCAGTAAGGACGGTTTCGTGCGCTGTCTCGATGAAACGGGAGAAAAAGAGTACCGGTATCCACTGTATCATCTTTCCGGGAACGAAATCCAGTCATACGGAACAATGACGTATGAAGGACCGAAAAGCATCGTGTTTTTCCACGCTTACCAGGCGGGCAGCCCGGATGCGTACCGCTATTATCAGTATCAGGACAAAACGATGTGCACGCCGTATCTTAGCGCGGCAGACGGAAAAGACCACACAGCAGCATCAGAACTGATCGTCTATTCCGGTGAATATGGCTGTGCCAATACGCTGCTTGCAGCATTTTCTGATTATCAGGCCGAATCTCTTTCCAGGGAGTCCCTGGAAACACTGACTTCACAGAACATTTACAGCATCTGGTTTGAGGACGATGAGATGCAGACGACAGATGAAGATCTTGCCGTAATCGTAGGAAATGAATAAAAAACAAACCAGATTTGCATTGTACAATCGCGGTTAGGATGGTAGAATAAAATCAGAGTTTGAAAAATCATTTCCACAATCTGCAAGCCCCACTTCGCGATCTGTTTTGACCTTATCCGGTTGCTGCAGACCGTTTGGGCTGAAAATGGGACTCGCAGCTCACGAAAAGCTTTTTTCAAACACGCTCTGGCATGAATGAGTGCTTTTTTATGCGATTTTGTATGGGGGAAGCAGCAGCGAGAGCACGTAAAATAAAAAAGGAGGGGTTATAATTTTGAAAATGGAAGAAAAATTATACGATTATATGGATTGGGCGGAAATAGAAGCCGTGGTCTATTCCGAGGAAAATCATCCAAGAGACATCTTGGGACCGCGCGTAACGGAGGATGGTATTTTGATTCAGGCGTTTTTCCCGGGTGCAACCCGTGCAGCCGTACATACGATCCGCGACGGAAAACAGACCGAGATGGTTTGCGAGGATGAGGCGGGATTTTTCGCTGTGCTGCTTCCAGGAAAGAAAATTCCGTCCTATACGCTGATCTACTGGGACGGCGACGGAAACCAGATGGAGCATTACGATCCGTACGCCTATCCGATGCAGTTCACCGAGCAGGAACAGAAACAGTTTGAAAATGGCATCTGCTATTCGATCTATGAGAAGCTGGGTGCACATCCGGTAAAAATCGACGGCGTCAGTGGTGTTTACTTCGCAGTCTGGGCACCGAATGCGATCCGTGTCAGCGTTGTCGGAAACTTCAATAACTGGGACGGAAGAGCATATCAGATGAATCTTCTGGAGTCCGGGATCTACGAACTCTTTATTCCGGGTGTCCGCGCGGGCGACATCTATAAGTACGAAATCAAGGCCAGGGGCGGTCTGACGTATCTGAAATCGGATCCGTACGCAAATGCGGCACAGCTGCGTCCGAACAATGCGAGTGTTGTGGTTGATCTTGGAAAATATGCGTGGCAGGACGAGAACTGGATGAAAAAGCGTGGCGTTGCACAGAGCGACAAAGCGCCGATCTCTGTTTATGAAGTGCATCTTGGCTCCTGGAAAAAACCGGACGATGGCCGTGAATTTTATAACTACCGCGAGATCGCTCCGATGCTGGCTTCTTACGTCAAAGAGCTCGGCTACACCCATGTAGAACTGATGCCAGTGATGGAGCATCCGCTCGACGAGTCCTGGGGCTATCAGGTGACGGGCTATTACGCACCGACTGCACGATACGGAACGCCGGATGACTTCCGCTATTTTATGGATACGATGCATCAGAACGACATTGGTGTTATTCTCGACTGGGTACCGGCACACTTCCCGCGCGATACCTTCGGACTTTCTGCGTTTGACGGAACGTGTCTGTACGAGCATTTTGACCCGAGACAGGGATCCCATCCACACTGGGGCACGCTGATTTACAATTACGGCAGACCGGAAGTAAAGAACTTCCTGATCGCCAATGCTCTTTTCTGGGCAAAAGAGTACCATGCCGACGGAATCCGTATGGATGCGGTTGCTTCGATGCTGTATCTTGATTATGGCAAGCAGGACGGGGAGTGGGTCGCAAATATCTACGGCGGAAATGAGAACCTTGAGGCGATCGAATTTTTAAAACATCTGAACTCCATCTTCAAAAAAGAGTTTCCGGATGCACTTCTTATCGCAGAGGAATCGACCGCATGGCCGAAGGTGACGGGAGACCTCGACGATGAAGGCCTTGGCTTCGACTACAAGTGGAATATGGGCTGGATGAATGATTTTACGGAATATATGAAATATGATCCGGTATACCGCGGTGCACACCATGATCAGCTGACTTTTTCTATGGTATATGCATACTCGGAAAAATTCATGCTGAGTCTGTCACACGATGAAGTGGTTCACCTGAAAGGGTCTATGTATACCAAAATGCCGGGTACACCGGAACAGAAAATGGCAAACCTCCGTCTGGCGTACGCTTATCAGATGGTGCATCCCGGAAAGAAGCTTCTGTTTATGGGACAGGAATTCGGACAGGAAAAAGAGTGGAATGAGAAACAGTCCCTGTCCTGGGAACTTTTGGAGGATAAGGAGCATCTGCAGTTAAAGAACTATATGGCAGCACTGCATGCGTTTTACAAGGCGAATCCGGCACTGTATCAGCTTGACGAAAAGCCGGAGGGCTTTGAATGGATCAATGGCATGGAGTGGGAGAAGAACCTTCTGATCTTTTTACGCAGGACGAAGAAGAAAGAAGATACACTGCTTGTCGTATGCAACTTCTCGAATGTCGAGTACGATGATTTCCGCATTGGTGTGCCGTATCCCGGAAAGTACAAAGAAATGTTCAACAGTGATGCAGAGGCCTATGGTGGAACCGGCGTTGGAAATCCACGTGTGAAAATGTCGAAAAAAACAGAGTGTGACGAGCGGAAAAATTCCATTACCGTGAAACTTGCACCGCTTTCTGTTCAGGTATTTTCATATACGAAGCCGGAGACGGGTGCTGCGAGCAATAAGCGTGCGAAAGCAAAAACTGCAGCGAAAGCGGCGACAGAGAAGAAAACCGGAAAGAATGTAAAATCGGCCGGGAAACCGGAAGAAGCAGTAAAAGTAAAGAAAACAACAAAGACTGCCGGAAAAACAGAGAAAAAAGTATCGGAAAAAACGGCGAAAAGAGCAGAGAAAAAGCAGGGAACCACGATTGCGACAGAGAAGGTAGAGAAAGCCGTAAAGCAGGCGATCGACAGCAAACCGGTGAAAACGGTGGAGCAGACGGTGGATAAGCTGGTAAAAGCCGGAAAATTCGCAGCGGCAGAGGCAGCAAAAGCCGTGGAAAAATACCGCGCCGCCGATCCGGAAAAGAAACCGGCTGCAAAGCCGGAAACTAAGCCGGAAACCAAGTCGGAAGCAAAATCAGAGGCAAAACCAGAGACAAAAACGAAAAAAAGCACAGGCATGAGTGAACTCGGCGAGGAGCTGCAGAGAAAATTCGAGACAGAGGAGAGATAACACATGGTGAATCTGACAGCGGCAGAACGCGTCTATGAATACTGGATCGACAAAGCCTCCTCGACTGCCGATCTGGTGCTGAAGATCGTGTTTGCGGTAATCCTTTTTCTGGTTGCACGCAAACTGATCCTGTGGCTCTGTGGGCTGATTCGAAAAAATATGCGGCGTTTTAACACGGAGGAGGCTGTAGTCAGTTTTACCGTTTCCATGGTGAAATACAGTCTGAACACGCTGCTGGTGCTGACAATCATCGTTCAGCTCGGCATCGTATCCGAAGCGTCGATCGCGGCAGCCATCGCCTCCGCTGGCGTTGCCGTATCCCTGGCACTGCAGGGCGGCCTTTCAAACTTTGCAGGCGGCGTGATGATTCTGCTGCTGAAACCATTTAAGGTCGGTGACTACATCATTTTTCCGGGCGAAGGTCAGGAGGGAACGGTTAAGAAGATTGAGATGTATTACACGACAATCAACAGCATCGACAACCGTACCATTATGATCCCGAACGCCAATCTGACGAACCACACCATCATCAACGTGACGGCGATGGACCGGAGAAAGCTGGAGATCAAAGTCGGCATTTCTTATGAGTCCGATATTAGAAAAGCGAAGGACATCCTGCGCCGCCTCGTTGAGGAGGAGCCGCATTTTCAGTCGGAGGAACAGCAGTTTTTCGTAGATGAGCTGGGCGAGAGCGCGATCACGGTCGGTCTGCGCGCCTGGGTCGCAACGGAAAATTACTGGCCGGTCAAGTGGAAAATGAACGAGCGCATCAAGGAAGAATTTGATGCGGCAGGGATTTCTATTCCGTATAATCAGCTTGATGTCCATATCTGTCCGGGATCGGAGCGTAAATAAGTGGAAAAAACGTGATAAATAAGGGAAAAATTGCAATTAACCCTTGCAATTACGCAGAAAAGGTGCTATAGTAAAGCTGTTAATAAGTGACTGTTAAGGAGTGGACGATTTCGTCCACTCTTTCTTGTGTACAGGGAAATGAAAGAATTTTTCAGAAGTTTCCCTAAATCAAAAAAGGTGGTGAGGATTTGAGCAGAAGAGAAGAATACGAACAGAAGGCAGAAGAACTGATCACTCCGATTGTAGAAGCCAATGGTTTTGAACTGGTGGATGTGGAGTATGTCAAAGAGGGCGGTACCTGGTACCTGCGTGCTTACATCGACAAAGAAGGCGGAATCACCGTGGATGACTGCGAAATCGTCAGCCGTGCATTTTCTGACCGGCTGGACGCAGAGGACTTTATCGATGACGCCTATATCATGGAGGTCAGCTCCCCGGGCCTTGGACGTCCGCTGAAAAAAGAGAAAGACTACAAGAGAAGCATGGGAAAAGAGCTGGAAATCCGGACATACCGTGCGATCGAGAGAAACCGGGAATTTTACGGAATACTCACCGCATATGATGATAACAGTGTGACCATTGAGGAGGAGGACGGAACAGAGCGCGTCTTCCAGAAAAGCGATATTGCATTGATCCGTTTAGCATTTGATTTCTAAACAGACGCAGATACAGGAGGAAAAGAGAAAAATGAATACAGAATTAATGGAGGCCCTTGAAGTTCTTGAGAAAGAGAAGAATATCAGCAAAGATACCCTGCTTGAGGCAATTGAGCAGTCGCTGATCCAGGCCTGTAAAAACCATTTTGGCAAAGCAGATAATGTAAAGGTAAGCATCAACGCCCAGACTGGTGATTTCAAAGTCGTAGCAGAGAAAACCGTTGTTGATCTGGTACAGGATCCGATCATGGAGATCGCCCTTTCCGATGCAAAACGTGCAGACTCCCGCTATGAACTCGGCGATATCGTTCCGGTAGAAATCAAATCCAAAGAGTTCGGCCGTATTGCAACCCAGAATGCCAAAAACGTCATTCTTCAGAAGATCCGTGAGGAAGAGCGTAAAGTTCTGTTTGATCAGTACTTCGAGAAAGAGCACGATGTGGTTACCGGTGTGGTACAGCGCTATGTAGGACGCAACGTCAGCATCAACCTCGGTAAAGTAGACGCTCTGCTGACCGAGAACGAGCAGGTCAAAGGCGAGAAATTTGAGCCGACCCAGCGTGTGAAAGTATACGTTCTGGAAGTAAAGAATACAACCAAGGGACCGAAGGTTATGGTATCCCGTACCCATCCGGAACTCGTAAAACGTCTCTTTGAGTCTGAGGTTTCCGAGGTTGCGGAAGGCATCGTAGAGATCAAGAGCATTGCCCGTGAGGCGGGAAGCCGTACAAAAATGGCAGTATGGTCCAACGATCCGAATGTCGATGCAGTCGGCGCATGCGTCGGTATGAACGGAAGCCGTGTCAACGCGGTTGTCAACGAGCTGAACGGCGAGAAGATCGACATCATCACATGGGATGAGAACCCGGCACTCCTGATCGAGAACGCACTGAGCCCGGCAAAAGTTATCTCCGTTATGGCAGACCCGGATGAGAAGACCGCAAAAGTGATCGTTCCGGATTACCAGCTTTCCCTTGCCATCGGTAAAGAGGGACAGAACGCAAGACTTGCCGCACGTCTGACCGGGTTCAAGATCGACATCAAGAGCGAGACCCAGGCACGCGAGGCAGGAGACTTCGACTACGTAGAAGAAGAGGAATACGAGGAAGAGGGCAATTACGATGAGTCCGCAGCAGAGGAGGAAACCATCTCTGCAGAAGAAGACTTCGACGAGAATGATGTAGAAACAGCAGAGAAAGCCGGAGACGAAGAGTAATTAAAATAAAAACAAAGGCGGGATGAGCATTTGAGTACAGTTCGTAAAGTGCCGCTGCGTAAATGCATTGGCTGCAATGAAATGAAAAACAAAAAAGAAATGATCCGCGTGGTGAAAACCACCGAAGGAACGATTGTTCCGGACACAACCGGAAGAATGAACGGACGCGGTGCTTATGTCTGCTCTCTGGAATGTCTGGGGAAAGCAATGAAAAACAAAGGACTTTCCCGTTCTCTGAAGGCAGAAATTCCATCAGAGGTTTATGAGCAGTTAAAGGAGGCATTTGCGAAGATTGAACAGTCAAAGTAAAGGATTATCCATGCTGGGCCTTGCTATGAAGGCGGGTAAGGTATCGAGCGGCGAATTTGCGACCGAGCAGGCCGTAAAGAGCGGCAGTGCATACCTTGTCATTCTGGCGGAAACGGCGTCGGCCAATACACAGAAGAAATTTCGCAATATGTGTGCATACTATAAAGTGCCATGCATTCTTTTTGGGGACAAAGAGCAGCTTGGAAGAGCCATCGGAAGAGAATACCGTTCTTCCCTTGCCGTATGTGAAGCGCATTTTGCAGAAAAAATAGCAGCATTGTTGGCAGAAGCGTAAGGCGTAAGGCCGGAAAGGTCGGTGGATGGATGCAGGAAACACGAAAACCGCAGAAAGAGGAGAAAAGATCATTGGAAAAGAAAGATACAGAAAATATGGAAATGAAGAAACCGGAAGAGCAGGCAAAACCGAAGAAAAAGAAAATTATTTCCGTTGTGCGTCCGCAGAACGCAACAAGTAAAGAAGCAAAAGAGTTCACAAAGAACCAGGGACAGAAAAAAGACCGTCCGTCCCGCGGAAACGGCCGTCCGGAAGGAAACCGCAATGGAAACGGAAGAAGCGAGGACCGTCCGAACCGTGGAAACGGAAACGGCGGAAATGGAGATCGTCCGAACCGCAATGGAGACCGTCCGCAGGGAGAGCGCCGTTTCAACAATAACGGAGACCGTCCGAACCGCAATGGAGACCGTCCGCAGGGAGAGCGCCGCTTCAACAATAACGGAGACCGCCCGAACCGCAGCGGAGACCGTCCGCAGGGAGAACGCCGCTTCGGCGGAAACAATGGAGACCGCCCGAACCGCAGCGGAGACCGTCCGGGAGGAGACCGCAATAACGGCGGAAGAAATGGAAACGGTGAGAGAAGCGGAAGACCATTCGGTGAGCGTTCCGCACGTCCAAACGGAGGCAGACCGGGAAATAATGGCGGAAGACCGTTCGCAGGAAAGGATGATGATTCCCAGAATCAGAACCGCCGTCCGGGAGGAGACCGCCGCAGAACCGAGCATAAGAGCTCTGCAGGCGATACAATGAGCCTTGGCATCAAGAAGCCAGGCCGTGATACAGGAAGAAAAGAAAAAGACAAAAACAAAGATTCTTTAAGAGAAAATAAATTCAGTGAAGACAGAGGAAGAGGCGGAAACCGTCCAAACCAGGGACATCATCAGCAGTCCAGACTCCCGAAAGCGCTCCAGAAACCGGTCAACAAACCGAAACAGGAAGCTCCGAAGGATGAGGTAAAGGAGATTACCCTGCCGGAGAAAATGACCATCCGCGAGCTGGCTGAGAAGATGAAAATGCAGCCGGCAGTCATCGTAAAGAAACTGTTCATGGAAGGAACGATGGTTACCGTAAACCATGAAATCGATTTCGAAAAAGCACAGGAAATCGCGCTTGATTATAACATCATCGCTGAGCCGGAAGAGAAAGTCGATGTGATCGAAGAGCTCTTAAAAGAGGACGAAGAGGATGAAAAAGACATGGTTCCGCGTCCGCCGGTAGTCTGCGTTATGGGACACGTTGACCACGGTAAAACATCTCTTCTGGACTGCATCCGGAACACCCATGTCACCGACCGCGAGGCTGGCGGTATTACCCAGCACATCGGTGCATACACCGTTTCGATCAACAAACAGAAGATTACGTTCCTCGATACCCCAGGACATGAGGCATTCACCGCTATGCGCATGCGTGGAGCCAATGCAACGGATATCGCCATTCTCGTTGTCGCAGCAGACGACGGTGTGATGCCGCAGACCGTTGAGGCAATCAACCATGCAAAAGCAGCCGGCGTTGAGATCATCGTTGCGATCAATAAGATCGATAAACCAGGCGCAAACGTAGAGCGTGTAAAACAGGAGCTCTCCGAGTACGAACTGATTCCGGAGGACTGGGGCGGAAGCACCGTATTCGTTCCGGTATCTGCAAAGAACAACGAAGGTATCGACGATCTGCTTGAGATGATCCTTCTGACTTCCGAAGTGCTCGAGCTGAAAGCAAACCCGAACCGGAAAGCAAGAGGTCTTGTCATCGAGGCTGAGCTGGATAAAGGAAAAGGACCGGTTGCTACCATTCTGGTACAGAAAGGTACCCTGCATGTCGGCGATTACATCGCAGCAGGCGCATGCTCCGGTAAAGTCCGTGCGATGATGGATGATAAGGGACGCCGCGTCAAAGAGGCAGGCCCGTCTACTCCGGTTGAGATCCTCGGACTTTCCGATGTTCCGAACGCAGGAGAGATCCTCGTTCAGACCGATAACGATAAAGAAGCAAAGAACTTCGCAGCAACCTTCGTGGCAGAGAACAAGAAGAACCTGCTTGAGGAGACAAAAGCGAAGATGTCCCTGGATGATCTGTTCAACCAGATTCAGGAGGGTAACTTAAAAGAACTGGCACTCGTTGTCAAAGCCGATGTACAGGGATCTGTCGAGGCAGTAAAACAGAGTCTTGTCAAACTCTCCAACGAGGAAGTTGCCGTACGCGTCATCCACGGCGGTGTCGGTGCGATCAACGAGTCCGACGTTATGCTGGCAACCGCATCTTCCGCCATCATTATCGGATTTAACGTACGCCCGGATGCGAACGCAAAATCCATGGCAGAGCAGAACGGCGTAGACATCCGTCTGTACCGTGTCATCTACCAGGCAATTGAGGATGTTGAGGCAGCCATGAAGGGTATGCTTGAGCCGGTTTACGAAGAGAAAGTTATCGGCCATGCCGAGGTACGTCAGCTCTTCAAGGCATCCGGTGTCGGAACGATCGCCGGAAGCTATGTACTGGACGGAACGTTCCAGAGAGGCTGCAAAGTTCGAATCAGCCGCGAAGGAAACCAGATCTTCGAAGGAAATCTGGCATCCCTCAAACGTTTCAAAGACGATGTCAAAGAAGTGCGCTCCGGCTATGAGTGCGGTCTTGTATTTGAAGGATTCAACGATCTTCAGGAGTTCGATCAGGTCGAGGCCTATATCATGGTAGAAGTGCCGAGATAGAAATGAGGAATTAAGTTGAGAAAAAACAGTATTAAAAACACCAGGATCAACGGGGAAGTACAGAAAGAGCTTTCCAACATCATCCGGAACGAGATCAAGGATCCGCGCATCGGAATGATGACCTCTGTCACAGCGGCAGAGGTAGCGCCGGATCTGAAGACGTGTAAAGTATATATCAGTGTGTTTGGCGATGATGAGGCGAAGAAAGAAACCATCCGCGGCTTAAAGAGCGCGGAGGGCTTCATCCGCCGTATGCTGGCCAAGACCATTAACCTCCGCAATACACCGGAGCTGACCTTTGTCCTGGATGAGTCGATTGAATATGGCGTTACGATGTCGAAACTGATTGATGAAGTAACACACAAAGAAGACAAAAAGGATGAGGAAAATGAAGAAAATTGATGAAATTCTAAACGGAGTCTCCTGCATGGCCATCGCCGGACACGTTCGTCCGGACGGTGACTGCATCGGTTCCTGCCTGGGATTATACCAGTATCTTCGCGACAATCGGCCGGAGATTCAGGCAGATGTCTATCTTGAGGATCCACGGCCGGAATTTTCCTATCTTCCGGGCTTTTCTGAGGTAAAGACAAGCTGTGAAGAGAAAGCGTACGACCTTGTGGTCCTTCTGGATGTATCCAGCGAGGAACGCATCGGCGTTGCCGCACCGCTTCTTGCAAAAGCGGGAAAGACGATCTGTATCGATCACCATGTGACGAATACAGAATATTGCGAAATCAATCACGTAGAGCCGGATGCAAGCTCTGCCTGCGAGGTGCTGTTTGGGCTTCTGGAGGAAGAAAAGATCTCCGAGCCGTGCGCCGAGGCGCTGTACACCGGTATTGTGACCGATTCCGGCGTATTCCAGTACAGCAGCACCTCTCCGCACACGATGCGGGTTGCGGCCGCTCTGATGGAAAAGGGAGTTCCGTTTACCAGAATCATCGAGGATGCATTCTTCAAGAAAACATACGTACAGAACCAGATTATGGGACGCACGCTGACAGAGAGCATCATGCTTCTCGACAAGCAGTGTATTGTCGGTATCGTGCGGAAGAAGGTCATGGACTTCTATGGCCTGACAACGGGAGATATGGACGGCATTGTCAGCCAGTTAAAAAATACAGAAGGCGTTCACGTAGCGATCTTCCTGTATGAGTTGGAGCCGCAGGTCTTCAAAGTAAGCCTCCGCTCCGACGAGCTGGTTGATGTGAGCAAAATCGCAGCCGTATTCGGCGGCGGCGGCCATGTCCGTGCGGCTGGCTGCACGATGTCAGGTTCTCCGTATGATGTAATCAACAATCTGACTCTGTATATCGAAAAACAGCTTCTTGCAGAAGAGGAAGAAGAGACGACAGAGGAAGAAGCATAAACAGGAAACAGCCGGGCGCAGAAAATATATCCACGCCCGGTTTTCTTGTGAAAAAGAGGGAGACAAAACAACATGATAAACGGAGTTCTGAACGTATGGAAAGAGGCGGGATTTACGTCGCATGACGTGGTTGCGAAGCTGCGCGGCATCCTGCACCAGAAAAAAATCGGCCACACCGGAACCCTAGACCCGGATGCGACGGGCGTGCTTCCAGTCTGCCTTGGAAAGGGAACGCGTCTCTGCGATATGCTGACCGATGAAACGAAGACGTATGAAGCGCTGCTTCACCTTGGAATCGCAACGGATACGCAGGACATGAGCGGAACCGTGACAGCAGAAGCGCCGGTGACCGTGACGGAAGAAGAGGTGCGGGACTGCATCGCCTCGTTTGTCGGGGAGCAGCAGCAGGTGCCGCCGATGTATTCCGCGCTGAAGGTTAATGGAAAGAAACTCTACGAGCTGGCGCGGGAAGGCATCGAGATCGAGCGGAAGGCCCGCACGGTGCACTTTTACGAGATCAGCATTCTGGAAGTGAAGCTTCCGCTGGTGCGCATGGAGGTAACGTGTTCGAAGGGAACGTATATCCGCACCCTGTGCCACGATATCGGCGAAAAACTGGGCTGCCACGGATGTATGGAGCAGCTGATCCGCACGAGAGTCGGCCAGTTTGACCGAAACGGAGCGCACACGCTTGACGAGATCGCAGCGATTGTCGGTGAGGGCCGCCTTTCGGAGATCCTCGTGCCGGTCGATGAAATGTTTGCTGCGCTGCGCAGCTTTGCGACAGCGGACGATCATGCGAAAAAGCTTGCGGAAAACGGAAATCCGCTGAAACCGGCGCAGATCCGCGAAATCAGGGAAACTGCTTCCGGCGGGGACTTCGCAGAAGACGAGGAGTTCCGCCTTTATCTCGATGACGGAACGTTTGTCGGTATTTATCAATACAGACCATCACAAAACTTAACCAGACCGGTCAAGTTATTTCTGGAGAGAACATGAGATATCTAACAAAAACACTGGATTTTGACAGCAGAGGGGACAGCGTTGTAACCCTGGGAAAATTTGACGGCCTCCACCGGGGGCATATGCTTCTGATCCGCCGTGTCCTTGCAATCGGCAGAACGGAAGGACTGGAAACGGTTGTGTTTACGTTTGACGTGCCGCCGCAGTCGAAAGTGCAGCATGTCAAGCCGCATCAGCTGCTGACGAATGAGGAGAGAAGAGCCCGCCTCGAACAGCTTGGCATGGATTGCCTTGTGGAATGCCCGTTTGTGGATGAAGTGATGCACATGACGCCGGAAGCCTTTATCAAAGAGATTCTGGTGGATAAGCTGCACGCGAAAAAAGTTGTTGTGGGAAAGGATTTCGGTTTTGGCTACAAGAGAAGCGGCACAGCCGAAATGTTGAAAGAAATGGGCCCGTCCCTTGGTTTTGAAACCGAGATCATCGAAAAAGCAAAGGAAAACGGCCGCGAGATCAGCAGCACCTGGGCACGGGAAGAGCTGGAACAGGGCAATATGGAAGCCGTGAGCGGTCTGCTCGGCTACGATTACGCGGTTCACGGCGAGATTGTCCACGGTCATGCACTCGGCAGGACGATCGGCGTGCCGACCATCAATCAGATCCCGCCGGCAGAAAAGCTGCTTCCGCCGTTCGGCGTCTACGTTTCCGAGGTGAAAATCGAAGGAAAAATTTATTACGGTATCACAAACATCGGTGTTAAGCCGACGGTACAGGAAAAATTTACCGGCGTGGAGACGAATCTTTTTGACTGCAGCGAGGATCTCTATGGAAAACAGGCGGAGGTTTCTCTGTTAAAATTCCTGCGCCCGGAGCAGAAATTTGCTTCGATCGACGCGCTGAAAAATCAGCTCGATCATGATGTTGCGGCAGGAAAAAAATATGTAGAAAAAAAGTTCGCTCAGCAGTGAAACACTCGCTGTTTCGCTGCGTAAGAAAGTGATTCAGGTGTGAGCAGCTCTCCTTTTGCGAAGCAAAACTTAAAATGAGAGCTGCGAAAGTTACAGTTCGGAGAACTGTAACTACGTGAAAATTCATCGCGAAAACATCTGATTTTAGTATTTACAATTCGAAAAGCGTATGCTATACTAATCGAGTATGCGGGACAAAAAAGATCCCCGGACCCTGATTCAGAGGCAGGACACTCCGACCACTTCTTAGTCAGCGGTGCAATCAAAATAACAGGAGGAATTTAAAATGATTTCGAAAGAAAAAAAACAGGCAATCATCAAAGAGTATGCAAGAACTGAGGGAGATACAGGATCACCGGAAGTACAGGTAGCTGTTCTTACCGCAAGAATCGAGGAGCTTACTGAGCATCTGAAAGTTCACCACAAAGATCATCACTCCAGAAGAGGTCTTCTGAAAATGGTTGGTCAGAGACGTGGTCTGCTTGACTACTTAAAGAAAACTGATATTGAAAGATACCGTGCTTTAATCGAGAAGTTAGGAATCAGAAAATAATCAGCTTGGAACAACGGGCGGGATACATTTTCCGCCCGTTTCTTTGCTTGTAAGATCAAAGACGCAAACGACATGGAGCCATTCTGAGCTGCATTGCATCCGTAAGAAGCTGCCAGTGGCAGGTTCTGGAGGTGCAGGAATTTTATCCGAGACCACTGAAAAACACATTGAAAAGCTGCATCCTGTCCGTATTCCGGTGTGCTTTTCAGTTGTTTCGGAAATTCTGCTCAGAAGAAAAAAAGGAGATTATTTATGTACAAGAGTTTTTCTATGGAACTGGCAGGCAGAACCCTGACCGTAGACGTAGGCCGTGTAGCAAAACAGGCAAACGGCGCAGCATTTATGCATTATGGCGATACTGTAGTTCTTTCTACAGCAACCGCATCTGAGAAACCGCGTGACGGCATCGACTTCTTCCCATTAAGCGTTGAGTACGAAGAGAAGATGTACGCCGTTGGAAAAATCCCGGGCGGATTCAACAAAAGAGAAGGAAAAGCAAGCGAGCACGCAATTCTGACCAGCCGTGTCATTGACCGTCCGATGCGTCCGCTGTTCCCAAAAGATTACCGCAACGATGTTACATTAAACAACATGGTAATGTCCGTAGATCCGGAGTGTGATCCGGAAGTAGTCGCAATGCTGGGTTCCGCAATCGCAACCTGCATTTCCGACATCCCGTTTGACGGTCCGTGTGCCATGACTCAGATCGGTATGATCGACGGCGAGTTCATCGTAAACCCGACTCTCGCACAGAAAGCCGTATCCGACCTGAAACTGACCGTAGCTTCTACCAGAGAGAAAGTCATCATGATCGAAGCCGGAGCAAAAGAGATTCCGGAAGCAAAAATGATCGACGCCATCTACAAAGCACACGAAGTAAACCAGGAAATCATCAAATTCATCGACAGCATCGTAGCAGAGGTTGGAAAACCGAAACATGCTTATGAGAGCTGCGCTATTCCGGAAGAGCTGTTTGCAGCGATCAAAGAGATCGTTCCTCCGGCAGAGATGGAAGAGGCTGTTTTCAGCGATGATAAACAGACAAGAGAAGAAAACATCCGCGTCATCACCGAGAAACTCGAGGAGGCATTTGCCGACAACGAAGAGTGGCTGGCAGTATTAGGCGAGGCTGTTTACCAGTATCAGAAAAAGACCGTTCGTAAGATGATCTTAAAAGACCACAAACGTCCGGACGGCCGTGCGATCACAGAAATCCGTCCTCTGGCAGCAGAGGTTGACATTATCCCGCGTGTTCATGGTTCCGCTATGTTCACCCGTGGACAGACTCAGATCTGCAACGTAACAACACTGGCTCCGCTTTCCGAAGCACAGAAACTGGACGGACTGGATGAGTTCGAGACCTCCAAACGTTACATGCATCAGTACAACTTCCCATCCTACTCTGTAGGTGAGACAAAACCGTCCCGCGGACCGGGACGCCGTGAGATCGGCCATGGTGCTCTGGCAGAACGTGCCCTGGTTCCGGTACTTCCGACCGAGGAAGAGTTCCCGTACGCAATCCGTACCGTATCCGAGACCTTCGAGTCTAACGGTTCTACTTCCCAGGCAAGTATCTGTGCATCCACCATGTCTCTGATGGCTGCCGGTGTACCGATCAAAAAACCGGTTGCAGGTATCTCCTGCGGTCTGGTAACAGGCGAGACCGATGATGATTACCTCGTACTGACCGATATCCAGGGTCTCGAAGACTTCTTCGGCGACATGGACTTTAAGGTAGCTGGTACCCACGACGGAATCACTGCAATCCAGATGGATATCAAGATCCATGGACTGACCCGTCAGATCGTAGAAGAGGCGATTGCCAGAACGAAACAGGCAAGAGAGTACATCCTGACCGAGGTTATGGAGAAAGCGATCGCAGAGCCGCGTAAGACGGTCGGCGAGTTCGCTCCGAAGATCATCCAGATGATGATCGACCCGCAGAAGATCGGTGAAGTTGTCGGCCAGAGAGGAAAGACCATCAACGCCATCATCGATGAGACCGGCGTAAAGATCGACATCACAGACGACGGTGCAGTTTCCATCTGCGGAACCGAGCAGGCTATGATGGATCAGGCAAAGAAATATATCGAGATCATCACAAGCGACTTTACCGAGGGACAGATCCTGACCGGAAAAGTTGTCAGCATCAAAGACTTCGGTGCTTTCCTTGAGTTCGCACCTGGAAAAGAAGGTCTGGTACACATCTCCAAGCTCGCCAAACAGCGTGTTGAGAAAGTAGAAGACGTTGTCAGCCTTGGCGATGTTGTAAAAGTAGTCTGCATGGGCAAAGATAAAATGGGCCGTGTAAGCTTCAGTATCAAGGATGTTCCGGCAGACGCGAAATAAATAGATCTGCCAGACGATAAAGAGCGGGGAACACAGAAAAAGGGATCTGCAAAACGGTTCGTTTTTCTGTGTTTTCTTATGTCCAATAGGAGTGAAAGCTATGAGATACCATAATATAACGAAAGACGATATGCTGAACGGAGACGGCCTGCGCGTCGTGCTCTGGGTCGCCGGATGCGGTCATCACTGCAAGGGATGTCAGAATCCGATTACCTGGGATCCAAATGGCGGCATCCCGTTTGATGACGCGGCAAAGGCAGAAATTTTTGAACAGCTGGACAAGGACTACATTTCCGGCATCACCTTCTCCGGCGGAGATCCGCTGTATGAGGCAAACCGGGCGGATGTGACGGCTCTGGCAAAAGAGATCAAGGAAAGATATCCGAAAAAAGATATCTGGGTTTACACCGGATATGAGTGGGAATCCGTCTGTGATCTGGAACTGATGGATTACACGGACGTGGTTGTGGACGGTCGCTTTATTCTTGCCCAGAGGGACGTTACCTTGGAATGGAAGGGCAGCCCGAATCAGAGAGTCATTGATGTGAAAAAGACGAGAGCACGCGGCGAAGTCGTACTGTTCGGCGAAAAGTAGTCACGCAAAAAGAAAAGGAGACGCTTTATGGAAACCATTAAAATTCAGTATTTAAACGATGAAATTGAGCGCCTGCGCTATATCGACGGAAAGTCCGACTGGATTGATCTGCGCGCAGCAGAAGAAGTAGAGTTAAAGGCCGGAGAATTCAAGCTGATCCACCTCGGCGTTGCCATGCAGCTGCCGGAGGGCTACGAGGCTCATATCGTGCCGAGAAGCAGCACCTTCAAGAATTTCGGCATTATCCAGACAAACCACTGCGGTATCATCGACGAGAGCTACTGCGGACCGAACGACTGGTTCTACATGCCGGCGTATGCCCTGCGCGACACCGTGATTCATGTGAATGACCGCATCTGCCAGTTCCGCATCGAGAAACACCAGCCGACCATCAGCTTTGAGGAAGTTGACCATTTAAACGGCGAAGACCGCGGCGGAATCGGAAGCACAGGAAAACAGTAAATCTGAGCTGCGAATTATTATAGAAAGACCCCGGAAACATCAGTGAAAACTGGCGTTTCCGGGGTCTTTTTTATTTTATCTGAACCGTATTATTCGTGATTTTGAATTTTTTAAAGCTGTTGATGAAGCTCGAAATCCTGCTGTACCCATACTGCTTCACATCAAAGCCCGGGAAGCGGCTCCGCAGAGCGTCGTGGATGATGCTCAGGTTGTCGATATGGCCGCCGTTGGAGCAGATCAGGTCGGTGATGCATTTCTCAATCTGCTGGCGCGATACGGTGTTCTGGCGCTCTTTCACGAGGTAATTGTGACCCGTCTTCAGCACCTCGATATCATTCATACTCTCCAAAAACGTAGAAAGCTTCGAATAGCCGTAATTTCGAACATCAAACTCCGAAAATTTCTTCTGTAAAATACTGCCGATCTCACTGAGCGTCGTATTCTTTCCGTGGTCATTATTTTCCGTCAGCACACGGGAAACCGTCCGTTCAATCTCGGCCTTGCTCGTAATCGCTTCATCCTGCGAAGCGCCATATCCATAGCGCGCCGAACTTTCCGAAACAGCGGTAATCGCAGGAGAGATATCATCCTCATTCTGGGAGATCACCTCAAGAATTTTAAAGGCATCACACGCCACACGGAACGACGATGGAGTCTTCTGCTCACCCATACCGAGCACGAACATTCCAGATTCGCGCAGCCGCTGTGCCAGCTTCGTAAAGTCGGAATCCGAGGAGACCAGGCAGAAGCCCTCCACATTTCCGGAATAGAGAATGTCCATCGCATCGATGATCATCGCGGAGTCGGTCGAGTTCTTTCCGTTCGTATTGCTGTACTGCTGGATCGGGTTGATCGAGTAGCGTAAGAGCTGCTCCTTCCAGCTTTTCTTCGAGATATCGGTCCAGTCCCCGTAGATTCTCTTGTAAGTAGCGACGCCCTGGTCCGAAACCTCGTCCAGGATATATTTGATGTATTTCGGGGAAACATTGTCCGCATCGATCAATACGGCAAACCGGCTGTCTTTCTGTTCCATAGATTCTGTCCTTTCTGCGGCTTGAATAGTTACGAAAATAGATACCTCTAGTTTAGTACATTTCAGCCCACAAATCAACCGGGAGTTTGAAATGACAAAAAAACTTGTCAAAAGTATTGACAAATAAAGTTGTCAATAGTAGAGTAGTAGATGACAAGAAAAGTTGTCAAATAGAGAGCTCATCTAAAAAACGTGACAAGAAAGGAGATGCTGCGATGCCGCTGTACAATCAGTTAAAAGAGTACCGTTCGAAGCTCGGCATCAACCAGACCGACCTTGGGAAAATGGCGGGGGTATCGAGACAGACTATCAGCCTGATCGAGAGGGGAGATTATTCACCGTCGGTGACACTGGCGTTAAAACTTGCAAAAATCTGTGAAGTAAAAGTAGAAGATATTTTTCAATATGAGGAGGATGAATCATGAAAGAAAAACAGGGGAACAAACCAAATTCCTACGGAAAGTTGATGAAACGGATGCTGATTTATCTGGGAATCGGCGGAGTCTGCGGTTTTTTTGTCGGAATTTTTATGACGTTCGGAGTGAAAAATGGCATGAGTGATCTGAGCGATCTGGTCCGCCCGCTGGCACTGCCGATCATTGCGGTAATTTTCGTCGTAAGCATTGTCCTGATGGAATTTTACAGCCGGAAATTAAAGGATACGATGAAGCATCTCGAAGAAGCAGAGGATGAACAGTACGAAGTCTTAAGCTATGAAGAAGAGAAATACGGCGCGATGCTGATGAACTGCAATGTGATTTCGCAGGTCTGCGATATCATCGTGCTGACATTTACCTTTTCCCGTTCCTGGCTGGAAGAAGCATCGGGAAAAGAGCTCGCCGGATTCCTGGCAACCTGTGCTCTGTTTTGTATCAACTTCTTTCTCTATGGCTATTATCAGATGCGTTACGTGAAAATGGTTCAGGCGGCTCATCCGGAGAAGAGAGGAGATATGAACTCGAAAAACTTCCAGAAAGACTGGATGGCAAGCTGCGATGAGGCAGAAAAAGAGATGGTATATCAGAGTGCCTATAAGGCCTATATGGCGCTGGGCAAGATGATTCAGATCCTGCTGTGTGCGACGATGATCCTGCATCTGGTGTTCCATACCGGTATTCTCGCAGTCATTGTCGTGGGCGTCATTTATCTGACGATGACACTCACATATCATCGTTCCTGTGTAAGTCTGCAGAAAGCAAAACTGAATCTGTAATCCTGTAAATACAAAAAACTGCGTGGAATGCATTTCAGAATCGTGCATTCCGCGCAGTTTTGCGTTTGGTATGAAAAATGTCAGCTGATCGGAGCCGTCGGTGTCTTTGAATCATACTTTTTGTCGATATCCTTCATGACAAACAGATACGAAACACCGGTAAAGACAGCTGCCGTCACCCAGGCTGCCGGGTCACAGAAGCAGGCGAGCGGATAGCTGATGACTTTTATGGCAATCACAGCTACAATAAGGCGCGCAAAGAGTTCAGAAACACCGCCCATCATAGGCAGAAAGCCGTAGCCGCAACCCTGCATTGCATTTCGGAAAATAAAGATGGTGCAGAGCGGTACATAAAAAAGAGCACACATATAGGAATAAGTCTTTGCCCATGGCATCATGGCGGCCATATCGACATCACCCGAGAAGAAGAGGGAAAGACATGGCTTCAGAAGAAGGAAGACGAGAACAGCGGCTGCGATCGAATATGTGACGGAAGTCAGAAGTGCAGCGCGAACTCCCTTTTTAATCCGTGGAATATCGCCCTTTCCGAAATTTTGCCCGCTGTAGGTTGCCATCGTCTGTCCCATTGCGGAAAAGCCCTGTGTGACCAGATTCTGCAGCTTACAGGCCGCCGTGAAAGCGGCAACTGCCTCCGAGCCGAACAGGTTAATGGCAGCCTGCATAATCATTGTACCGGATGCGGTGATGGCAAACTGGAGTGCCATCGGAATGCCCATCGAGAGCTGATGGCGGGAATCTGCCGCATGAAGCTTCCAGTGGTGTTTTTCCGGCCACATATCCGGCATGGAGCGATAAATATAAAAAAGACAGAGCACAGCAGAAATTCCCTGGGAGAAAACGGTTGCATATCCGGCTCCCGCAACGCCCATTTTAAAACGAATGATGAGAAGCAGATCCAGAAGAACATTTAATACAGCCGAAAAAATCAGGAACATCAGCGGAGTCTGGCTGTTTCCTACTGCACGCAGATAGGAGGAAAGCAGATTGTAAAAAATCGTAGCGATCAGGCCACCGCAGATAATCATAATATAGGTATAAGCGTCCTGAAAAATATTTTCCGGTGTGTTCATGAGATGCAGCAACGGCCGCATGGAGATCATGCTGAAGAATGTCAGGACAACCGTGAAAAGGAGAGCCAGTAGAATGCCGTTTGCCACACTTCGCTTTACTCCGCTCGTATCCTTTGCACCGAACCGTTGCGATGTCAGAACCGTAAAGCCTGCTGTGATGCCCTGCGCAAATCCAAGCACCAGGAACATAATCGTTCCCGTAGAACCAACTGCAGCCAGTGCATCCGCTCCGACATATCGGCCAACGATAATCGTGTCTGCCATGTTGTAGAGCTGCTGGAAAATATTTCCGATAATCAGCGGCAGCGTAAACCGCAGAATGACCGGAAGCGGACTTCCCTTTGTCATGTCTTTTTCCATGAGAAAACCTCCTCGAAATGATGGTAAAATAAGTTTTATCTTCGCTTAAAACGAAAGTTATTTTATCACATTCTGAAGAGGTTGTCATACCCTTATTTTGACATTTTTTCTGCGAAATTTGACGAAGGGAAAAGTGAACGACTTGAATAGACAGTTATAAAAATTTTTCGTATGCAGACTTTATTTTTTCCGCCATTTGCTGCAGCCTTTGCGCGCGTAGACCGAAAATACGAACTGCAAGATCACCGCAGGAAAGTATAGTTGCGCCGCCGTCAATTTCCGGATCGGAGGCAAGAAATTTCCGGATTTCATCCAGAAGGGTATTTGCGTGCTCCGATCGTGAGAGAAAGAGATTTACGTCTCGAGTCCCTGCGAGTGTGAATACGCACCGATTGGAAATAAAGCATCGTTGATCTGAAGAAGATAAAAATTAAGTTCGGACATAAAAAGTCTCCTGAAAATCATAAGATACGGAATGAGCCTGCCCGCGAAAAGAGGTCGGCCCATTCTTCCGAAGGTACGGACAAAAACCGCATCAGTGATGATGGTCGTGGATGGATGCGGAAATTCGCTGGTCAAAATCGAGCTTTTTCACCTCTTTTACTGCCGTGACGCCGTGAATCTTCTGCAGCATAATAAGCATGGGCTCGTTGTAGATTGTAATAAACGTATCGTCTTCGCCCCAGAACAGCGGTGCATGGCGGTTGCCGATCTCTGTTCCGTGATCGGTTGTCTTTTTATGTATTTTTTTGAAGGCCTCGTGCCATTCAATATCGACATATTCGACAGTTTTTCCGGAAAGATCAAAGTCCGGAAGTTTCCCCCAAATTTGTTCGCAAAGCATGAAAACACATCCTCCTTATCGAATTACCAGAGCTGAAGCAACATCATGACACCCGGGATCCACGCAGTGACGATGCCCTCAAAAACCTGAAGGCATGGCACAAATTTTCCGAGTTTCTTTCCGCAGATATCCTCTACGAAGGAAGTACCCCAAAGAATTGCCCAAAGATACCAGATTCCGGCCCAACGCAGATCCGGTGTAATACCAAGTGCGGCACTTCCGGTAAAGCCCTCGATGGTTCCGAAAATCACAGCATTGACGGCGACAAATGTGGAAAACCAGGCAAACGGAATCGGGCTTGCATTCAGAAACTTATTGACCGCAACAAAAAGGTACGTAAAGCAGAACAGCAGTCCCGTTCCGGCTGCATAGTAATTTCCCTGCACCAGATTTACAAAGTTGATGAAAAGGGAAAGCCCGCCGGTAAAAATATTCATTACAGCGGCCGAGCGTCCGTCCACATGATACAGGGCGCACATGCCGTTATTGATCAGTACAATTCCTACAAATAAAAGACACGCTCCAAGTATAATAAAATTCTCCTCGTATGGTTTTATATGATACAGAGCCGTTTAGAACAGACTGTAAAGCTAGGTCAGCGGCAGTTTTTCGGCCGGGCGGGAAGTGATTTCCTCTCCATCGACCGTCACTTTATATGTCTCCGGATCTACAGTAAGCTTCAGTGTGCGGTCGTTCCATACCATATCTTTCTTGCTGATATTGCGGCAGCCGTGTACCGGGACAACTGTTTTTTCCAGTCCGTAAGCATCTTTAACGCCTGCGTCAAAGGCAGCCTTAGAAACAAAGGTCAGGCAGGCTTCCTGTTTTGCTTTTCCATGAGCGGCAAACATTGGCTGGTAGCAGACCGGCTGTGTTGTCGGGATGGAAGCATTGGCATCTCCCATTTTGGAAGCAACAATCATGCCGCCTTTGATGATCATATCCGGTTTGGAACCGAAGAAAGCGGGATTCCAGAGCACGAGATCTGTCGTATGATCCTGACCGCTATCTGGCACATACTCTCAGATTTAAAGTCATATACACCAGAAGGTTTTCTTGAATCTCGTCCTGTGAAGGAAGAAAAGATTCTTTCTACTTCACAAGCACTTAATCTTTTAAGGCAACGTGGTTATGTCATTAAAGACGAACCATTAACCGTTTCCTGATTAGTGTTGCGTTTATATTTAGTTTTTAAGCTAGCTTTTTAGGTGGTTTATTTGTCATGTCCTTTATTTCTTGGTTGCCCGCTACTTATTTGTTTCAAACTTTTTGCTGTCCCTCCTTACAGAAATCCTTTTAATTTCGCATTTTCCAGTGATGCGGCTTTCGTATCGTCGGCCGCCTGTGCGCAGGTCATTGAGACCGAAGACACGCTTTCTGCCGCCCATCTCGGTGAGCTGAACCTCTTTTTCCTCGCCCGGCTCAAAACGGACCGAAGTTCCGGAAGGGATGTCGAGGTGATAGCCGTATGCTTTTTCCCGGTCAAAGGAGAGGCACCGGTTGACCTCAAAGAAATGAAAATGGGAGCCGACCTGAACGGGACGGTCGCCTTTGTTTGCTACCATGATAGTGACTGCCTTTTTGCCTTCATTTAATGTGATCTCGCGATCGGAAGCCATGATTTCACCGATTTTCATATAATGGTTCTTCCTTACTGAATCGGGTTATGTACAGTTACCAGTTTGGTTCCGTCCGGGAACGTCGCCTCGACTTGAACCTCACCGATCATATCGGCAACGCCGTCCATAACATCGTCTTGGGTCAGAATTTTGGTGCGAGCTGCATCAGCTTAACAACAGTTTTTCCGTCCCTGGCCAGCTCGAGAAGTTCTGAACTGATGTAGGCGAGTGCTTCCGGGTAATTCAGTTTCAGACCGCGCGCTCTCCGCTCTTTGGCAAGATTGCCGGCCATATGAAGCATTAATTTTTCCTGTTCCTTGGGATTAAGTCTCATGGTTTTCCTCCTTTTTGCACACAAAAAAGAGCAGACAATAAGGAGATCTTTTTTTTTCAGACTCCTTTGTCTGCTCTTTCGTGTTGTTTTTATACCACGCATTATAACGGGTGATTTTCCATTGATCAAGAACTTTTTGCTATTTTTTTGATTGCTTTTATCATGCAGAACAGAGGAAAAACCATATAAAACAAAGAGAAGAAGGGAAAATGCAGAAGAAAAGAAAGAAAATCTCTGAAAACAAACAGTATATAACAGTTGACAACAGTGCTTAACTGTTATATACTGTTTATCGTAAAGGAGAGAAAAAACGATATGCATATTATTTTGAATCATTCCTCCATGGTGCCGATTTACGAGCAGCTCATGGAGCAGATCAAATCAGACATTATAAACTCTTCCTTAAAAGAAGGAGAGGCGCTCCCATCCGTCCGTTCTCTAGCAGGAGAGCTCCGGATCAGCGCTCTGACCGTCAAGAAAGCGTATGACAAGCTGGAGGGGGAAGGGTTTGTTACAACAATTCACGGAAAAGGAACGTATGTAACGGCCTCCGACAAACAGCTCGCGCTGGAAGCGAGGCAGAAAGAAGCGGAGGCGGACTTTGAAAAAGTCATCGACCGCGCCCTTGCGATGGGCATGAGCCGGGAGGATATTCTGGAAACCGTAACCCTTCTTCTGGATGAAAAATGAGGAAGATTTGATTAGTGACAGGAAAGGAAGAGACAGACATGATAAAAATGCAGAATGTCAGAAAAACGTATCCGGGGTTCGATTTTGAACTTTCGCTGGAAATCCCGGAGGGAAGAATCACCGGACTCATCGGAAAAAACGGAGCAGGAAAGAGCACGGCGATCCGCCTGATGCTCGGCCTTGTAAAAGCGGAGAGCGGAACGATCGAACTCTTTGGAAAACCGATCACAGAGATCACAATGCAGGACCGGCAGAAAATCGGTGTATCGCTGGCAGAGTCGGGCTTCAACGGACAGTTTACGATCGCGGAGGTGAAAAAGATCCTGGCGAAAATGTATCCGGAATTCGATGAAACCTGGTTTATGAGAGAATGCCGGGAACTGCGGCTGCCGGAAGGAAAACAGCTCAAGGAGTTTTCAAATGGAATGAAGGCGAAACTCCGCGTACTGACCGCGCTGTCACACAAAGCACAGCTTCTGATTCTTGACGAGCCGACCGCAGGCCTTGACGTAGAGGCGCGGAACGAGATTCTCGATTTGCTGCGTGATTATGCGGCGGAAGATGAGAACCGGACGATTCTCATTACTTCCCACATTGCCTCTGATCTCGAGCATCTCTGCGATGATATTTATTTGATTCACGGCGGAAAACAGCTCCTGCACGAGGAGACCGATGTGATTCTCGAGCAGTACGGCCTGATTAAGGCAGACGAAGCGCAGTATGCGGCGCTCGACAAGGAATATCTGCTCGGTTCCCGGAAAGAGCCGTATGGCTATGCATGCCTGACAAACGACAGAAAATATTACGAAGAAAACGTTCCCGGTCTCGTGGTGGAGCGGGCCGGAATTGATGAAGTCATTCTGATGATGACAGGAGGAAAAAGAAAATGAGTGGATTATTAGAGAAAGATATCTGTCTGCTGCTGAGAGGCCATCGAAACATGTTGATTCTGTTCTTCATGATCTGTGTGTTCCTCGGACTGGGACAGCCCGGCACCTTTATTCTGGGCTACCTTCCATCTCTGATGCTCGTTGTACTGATCGGAACGTTTTCCTGCGATGAATCCGACAACGGATTCCCGTTTCTGTTCACACTCCCGATTGACCGGAAAACGTATATTCAGGAGAAATACGTATTCTGTGTAGGCGGAACCGTAGTATCCTTTGCGATTGCCTGGATGTTATACATGGCATCTCAGGTGCTGCACGGTGTTTCGAATCTGTCCGGTCTTCTGCTGGAAAATGCGGGAATGATCCCGGTCTTTCTGGCTGTATTTTTCATTGCCCTTTCGGTGATGATCCCGGTGCAGATCAAATTTGGAGCAGAAAGTGCACGGGTTCTGATGGCGGGAATCTGCTTTTTCTTTGCAGGTGTGGTTCTGTTTGTGCAGAAAATTGCAGGAGAAGCGACGCTGGATCAGATCGCGGAGCTGCTTGGCACCATCACGGGAAACGTTCCTGGACAGGCGGGAATTTTTGCGGTAAGCATCGCAGTTGTGCTGATTTCGTATGGGATCAGTGTAAGATTTATGGAGAAACGGGAGATTTAGAGAAATTCAAAGACGCCGGATTTCATGTTTGTATGTGAAATCCGGCGTTTTTGACGTGAGGAAAAACAATACGGAAACTTGAAAAAACTGCCGTGATATGGTATTCTCATAGAGTCGTTGACTCGAAAATAATAGAAGAAACAAGAGGAAAAACATGAAGAAATTATTTGCACAGATTGTGAAATTCGGTATTGTCGGTTTTATCAGCTTCGGCATCGACTACGTGACCGGTCTTATTGTCCTGAATCTTGTGATGGCGCTGACTTCCAGCTCTTACTTTGAAGCGGCATCCCTCATCGGTTCCATTGCCGGATTTACCGTATCGGTCATTGCAAATTACATTTTAAGCTTCAAATTTGTCTTTGAGCGGAAAGAAGACATGAACAAAAAAGTCGAGTTCATCACCTTCGTCGTCCTTTCCCTGATCGGCATGCTGCTCAACAGTTTCCTGATCTGGATCGTCGTAGGCCCGATCTACGGCGGTAATGTTGCACTGCAGCAGAACATAGGCCATAACCTGATCTACACAATCGCGAAAGTATTCGCGACGGCGATTGTTATGGTATACAATTTTGTGACCAGAAAAATATTTCTGGAGAAAAAGTAATTTTGAAAAGAGTTTGAAAAAGGCAGCGGAGAAAAACGCTGCCTTTTTTGAAAAAAGAAAGGCTGGTGCGTAAAAAATGGAACATTCGATCTTACAGACAGTATTGTGGAGTTACCTGATTTGTATTAATATCATTACCATAGCAGTCTATGGAATCGACAAACGAAGTGCGGTGCGGGGAAAATGGAGAATCCGCGTTTCCACCTTGCTCGGACTTGCGGCAGCCGGCGGCTCGGTGGGAGCCTTGCTGGGCATGCACCTGTTTCATCACAAGACAAGAAAAAAGAAATTCACGATTGGAGTCCCGCTGATGCTGGCGGCGCAGATCCTTCTTCTTTTCTTTCTGGCAAAAGCAGGTCTGCTGTTTTTTGCATAGAGAGCAGCAGAATTTGAAAGAGGGTTAAAAAATGAGAGAAGAACAAACGAAGACGACAACAGAACGCCTGATTTTTCACGTAGATGTCAACAGCGCCTTTTTATCCTGGGAGTCGGTGCGGCGGATCAAAGAGGGACTGCCGGATCTGCGGGACATTCCTGCCTGTATCGGCGGCGATCCGACGAAGCGGACAGGAATCGTTGTGGCAAAGTCGATCCCGGCGAAAAAATGCGGTGTCCAGACCGGTGAACCTGTGGCAATGGCACTGCGGAAATGTCCGAACATGGTCATTGTCCCGAGTGATTTCGATCTCTACGTCAGGTGTTCCCGTGCCTTCAAGAAAATCTGCGCCTCCTACACCCCGGTCATGGAATCCTTTTCGATCGATGAGGTATTCCTCGATATGACGGGAACTTCCCTTCTGTATCCGGACCCGATTGCGGCGGCGCACGAAATCAAGGACCGGATTTACGAGGAGCTTGGATTTACCGTCAATATTGGAATCTCCACAAATAAACTCCTGGCCAAAATGGCATCTGATTTCGAAAAACCAAACAAAGTACACACTCTGTTCCCAGAAGAAATCCCCGAAAAAATGTGGCCGCTTCCGGTACGCGAGTTGTTGTTCCTCGGAAAAGCATCCGAAAAGAAACTGATCGAGGCCGGAATTCGCACAATCGGAGACCTGGCGCATGCGCGCGAAGCGGATATCCAGACGCTGATCGGCAAGAAAAACGGCCATCAGCTCTACCAGTACGCTCGCGGCATCGATGATTCCCCTGTAAAAGCGCAGCCCGACGAGGCCAAAGGCTTCAGCGCCGAGACGACCTTCAACGAGGACATCATCTCCATCGAACAGGTGAATCCGATCCTTCTCGCCCAGTGCGACATCGTAGCCGCCCGCATGCGTCGGAAAAAGAAAAAATGCACCTCCGTTTCCGTAACGTTTCGCACTCTCGAGTTTCGAAACCGTTCACACCAGACCAAACTCCCCAATGCGACAGATGTGACAGATGAAATCTACCGCTGCGCCAAACAGCTCTTCCGCGAATCCTGGAAAGGCGAGCCCCTCCGCCTGATCGGCGTCGCCGTGACCGGTCTTACCGAAGACGATTTCGAACAGCTCTCCCTCTTCGAAGATCCCGAAAAGAAGGAGAAAAGCCGTAAACTCGATGCCGCCCTCGACGCGATCCGCCAGAAATACGGCAACGACAAAGTCACCCGCGCGAGCATCCTGAACTGCACACAGGGGATTGCGAGAAAAGCGAAGGCACAGATGAAAAATGATGACAATATTCGGAAAAATATAAAACATTAATTGATATATTTCCGAAAATAATATAGAATAATCAGAAAGAAGAATGCCGGAAAGGAGGATACAGATGAAAAGCTGTAAAGAAATGGCAAAACAGTGGGGCGTTACAGAGCGTACCGTAACAACTTTCTGTAAAACAGGTAAAATTCCAGGTGTCGTAAAAGAAGGAAAGAGCTGGCGGATTCCAGATGGAGCAGAAAAACCTGCAGACGGCAGAGTACTGTCAGGAAAGTATGTAAAAAAAGAGGGAAAAGAAGCAAGAAAGCCACTCCCGATCGGAATATCTGATTACGTACGGGCACAGTCGGAATATTATTATGTGGACAAGACAGGAATGATCAAAGAATTTCTGGATCGAAAACCACTGATATCACTGTTTACGCGGCCGAGACGATTTGGAAAGACGTTGAAAACTGCGCGTCGCATTCTCGTTACTTTAGCCTGCAAATAAAAAGTCAATACTAAAATTGAAGAAAGTTAAAAAACTTTACAG